>Ga0210040_10001420_pt1 | contig 36222 bp, 31 predicted proteins | sample CryGeyCG12114_NA_FD_185462 | JGI IMG/M metagenome (GOLD analysis project Ga0210040, IMG submission 185462) | Groundwater microbial communities from aquifer - Crystal Geyser CG19_WC_8/21/14_NA (SPAdes) (version 2) | ecosystem: Environmental > Aquatic > Deep subsurface > Groundwater | place: USA...
AACCTGGGCCTCGTGTATATGTTTGCCCTGGAGCAGGACTACGATGAGCTGAACCTGATGATTGCCCAGTTTCAGCAGGCCATGATGCGCATGCGCTACTCCAGTATTCCGGTGGTGGGCACGCCCCACGGCTTGGCGCTGGGTGGTGGCTGCGAGCTAAACCTGCACTGCGACAAGGTAGTAGCCGCTGCCGAAACCTACATGGGCCTCGTCGAATTTGGGGTAGGGCTGATTCCCGGCGGGGGCGGCACCAAAGAAATGACCCTGCGCACCGCCGCCAAATACGAGGAAGGTGAGCCGGAATACAACCTGCTGCGCAACACCTACATGACCATCAGTACGGCCAAGGTTTCTACCTCGGCCGCCGAAGCCTTCGACTTAGGCTTCCTGCGCCGCGGCGACGAAATTGTGGTGAACAGCAACCGCGTGCTAGCCCAAGCCAAAGCCGCCGCCCTGGAACTGGCCGACGCCGGCTACACCCAGCCTACCCCCCAAACCAACATCAAAGTACACGGTCGCGGGGCGCTGGCGATGTTCAACACGGGCGTGTTTGCCATGAAAGAAGGCAACTACATCTCGGCCCACGACCAGAAGATTGCCGATAAGCTGGCCTACGTGATGTGCGGCGGCGACCTGTCGGCCCCCACAGAAGTGAACGAACAGTACTTGCTGGACCTGGAGCGCGAAGCATTCCTAAGCCTGACTGGCGAACGGAAAACGCTGGAACGTATTCAGTCAATTCTGACTACTGGCAAGCCGCTACGTAATTAAACAACGAGCGCCTCACCCCCTAGCCCCCTCTCCGAAAAGGAGAGGGGAACTAGTTTTAGCTCTAAAATCAGACTAGAATCTAGACCTAGAGTTAGTTCCCCCTCTCCTTTTCGGAGAGGGGGCTAGGGGGTGAGGCGACCATTAGAACGTAAAAACCCTACTCTCATGCAAGCATATATAGTAGCCGGATATAGAACTGCCGTAGGCAAAGCCCCGCGCGGCGGCTTCCGCTTCACCCGCACCGACGACCTCGCTGCCGACGTCATCAAGCACCTTGTATCTACCGTACCTTCCCTCGACCCTACCCGCATCGACGATGTGATAGTAGGCAACGCTGTGCCCGAGGCCGAGCAGGGCCTGCAAATGGGCCGTCTGATTTCCCTACTCTCCCTACCCATCAACGTTCCCGGCCTGATCGTGAACCGCTACTGCGGCTCCGGCGTGGAAACGATTGCCATGGCCGTGGGCAAAATTGCCGCCGGCATGGCCGATTGCATCGTGGCGGGCGGCGCCGAAAGCATGAGCATGGTGCCCACTGTAGGCTGGAAAACCGTGCCCAACTACAAGCTAGCCAAGGCTCACCCCGACTACTACATGGGCATGGGCCTGACAGCCGAAGCCGTTGCCAAAGATTACGGCATCTCCCGCGAAGACCAGGACCAGTTTGCCTACCATTCGCACCAAAAGGCCCTGAAAGCCATTGCCGAAGGCAAGTTCAAAGACCAGATTGTGCCCATCACAGTAGAGGAAACCTACGTGGACGCGGCCAGCGGCAAAAAGAAAACCCGTTCCTACGTGGTAGATACCGACGAAGGCCCCCGCGCCGATACCTCCTTGGAGGCGCTGGCGAATCTGCGGCCGGTGTTTGCCCAGGGCGGCACCGTCACGGCCGGCAACTCCTCTCAGACTTCCGACGGCGCTGCCTTCGTGCTGGTGATGTCGGAGCGCATGGTGAAGGAGCTGAACCTGGAACCAATAGCCCGCATGGTAAACTACGCCACCGAAGGGGTAGACCCACGCATTATGGGCATGGGTCCGGTGAAAGCCATCCCGAAGGTGCTGAAACAAGCCGGCATGAAGCTCGAAGACATCGACCTGATTGAGCTAAACGAAGCCTTTGCCTCCCAGAGCATTGCCGTGCAGCGCGAGCTAGGCATCGACCCCGACAAGCTCAACGTGAACGGCGGCGCCATTGCGCTGGGCCACCCGCTGGGCTGCTCCGGCGCCAAACTCAGCATCCAACTGTTTGACGAGCTACGCCAGCGCGGCCAAAAGTACGGCATGGTGACAGCCTGCGTAGGCGGCGGCCAGGGCGTGGCGGGTATTTATGAGCTGCTGAAGTAAGGAACATCATTCTGCTAGGTTGTCATGCTGAGCTTGTCGAAGCCTCTCTACTGATGCTAATTACGAAGCGGTAGAGAGGCTTCGACAAGCTCAGCATGATAGATACTACCCACCGTCAGCACGCGAGATTTCTCCCGCTGGTCGAAATGACGTTCTTGCAAGAAACCCCGAACCAATCGGGGTTTTCTTTTCGTTAACTACTCGGCAAGCATAACAAATTTCCGTATCTTTCGATACGACTCCGGCTGGTCGGATTTTGTTCGAAAATACTCGGCAAGCCGACTATCTAGGCCATTTTCAAACGAACATTTCACCCTTATTTATCCTACCCCTGATCATGGAAGTAACCAATAAAGCCCTTAAAGGTGGCGAGTTTATCATCAAGGAAACCGACGCCCAGGACGTTTTTACGCCCGCCGAATTCACGGAAGAGCAGCGCATGATGCACCAAACCTGCCTGGACTTTATTGCCAGCGAGGTGCAGCCCCTGCTAGAGCGCCTCGACAACCACGAGGAAGGCCTGATGGAAGATCTGATGAAAAAAGCTGGTGAACTGGGCTTGTTCGGGGTGAGCATTCCGGAGCAGTATGGTGGGTATGATATGGACTTCAACACGGCCCTGCTGGTGACGGAAGGGGTAGGGGGGGGGCACTCATTCCCGGTGGCGTTTGCCGCGCATACGGGCATTGGCATGCTGCCGATTCTGTATTTCGGTACCGAGGAGCAGAAGCAAAAGTACATTCCGAAGCTGACGACCGGCGAGTGGGTAGGCGCCTACTGCCTTACCGAGCCCGGTTCCGGCTCCGACGCGTTGGGTGCAAAAACCAAAGCCGTGCTGACCGAAGACGGCGAGCAATACGTGCTCAACGGCCAAAAAATGTGGATTACCAACGCTGGTTTTGCGCACGTATTCATTGTGTTTGCTAAAATCGACGGCGAGAAATTCACCGGCTTTATTGTAGAGCGTGATACGCCCGGCCTGACCTTCGGTAACGAGGAGCACAAGATGGGCATCAAGGGTTCTTCTACCCGGCAGGTGTTCTTGTCCGACGTGAAAGTGCCGAAGGAAAATGTGTTGGGTGAGATTGGCAAAGGCCACCTCATTGCCTTCAACATTCTGAACATTGGCCGTATTAAGCTGGCCGCTGCGTGCCTGGGCGCGTGCAAAATGGCGGCAAATCTGAGCGTGAAATACGCCAACGAGCGGGTGCAGTTCAACCTACCCATCTCCAAGTTTGGCGCTATTCGGCACAAGCTAGCCGAGCAGGCTATCCGCATCTACGCCGTGGAATCGGCTATTTATCGTGCTGGTATGGATATCTACCGCACCGAGCAGGAACTGCTGGCGCAGGGCCAGGGTGCTAATGAGGCGCTGCTGGGCGCTGCCCGCGAGTTTGCTGTGGAGTGCGCCATGCTGAAGGTAGAAGGCTCGGAAGTGCTGGACTTCGTGACCGACGAAGGTGTGCAGATCTACGGCGGCTACGGCTTCTCGGCCGACTACCCCATGGACCGCGCCTACCGCGACTCGCGCATTAACCGCATCTTCGAGGGTACCAACGAAATCAACCGCCTACTCTCGGTGGACATGATTTTGAAGAAGGCCATGAAGGGCGAACTGGACCTGATGGGCCCAGCTCAGGATGTGCAAAATGAACTGATGGCTATTCCGGACTTCAATGTAGAAGAGGAAACCGGCTTGTTCGCCGCCGAGAAAAAGACGATTCAGAAGCTGAAGAAAGCCATTCTGATGGTAGCTGGCACAGCAGTTCAGAAGTACATGAACTCGCTGGCTAAAGAGCAGGAAATCCTAATGAACATTGCCGATATGGCCATCAAAACCTACGTGGCCGAAAGCACCATTCTGCGGGTAGAGAAAGAAGCCGGCGAGAAAGGCGAAGAAGCGTTGGCCACCCAAATCGACATTGCCCGCGTCTACCTCGCCGATGCTGTGGATATCGTGAATAAAGCGGGCAAAGATGCTATTGCTTCGATGGTAGAAGGCGACGAGCAACGCTTGCTTTCCTTGGGCCTAAAGCGTTTCACCAAGGTAGACTTGTTCAATACCAAGGAGGCCCGTCGCCGCATTGCGGCCAAACTGATCGATGCCAACGAGTACACTTATTAGACTATAAGTTTTGTTGACGATTGAAAAAGAGAAGGCGGCCGTTTAGGCCGCCTTCTCTTTTAATATGTCTATGGTAAAAGACAATTAATCAATTGTCTATCAAGTTTTGGTTACTGCTTGACTATTATCTTGTTCAGCATCAGCGCAGCCGATTTTTTGCTGGGGCGGCTCACGCCGATGATGGTTGTTGCATCAGGCCACACCGTGAAGTCCTTTACATAGGATAGGTTGTGGTCGGTGGCTACCTTGAGGCCCAGCCCCTTGGGCTCCTGCACCGCACCAGTTGTCAGGGCTACATGGCGCACGTATAGGTCTGATTTTGCTTTGATAGTTTCTTCAGTGAGAATCTGCAAATCAGGGCCAAACGCGGCAGCCCGGAAGCCAATGCTGGTAAATGCCTCTGCGGGCGGGGCTACTTGGTTTTTGTTGATGATGGTATGCCAGCGCGGCGCCAAAAACTCATTGTATCCAAACAGGTGTAGTTCCTGCGAGTGAATCGGCGAGTATTCACCACCTTCCTCGTATTGTTTTTGGGCAATAACGACTAACTGCTTGTCTTCATTTAAAAGTAGTTGTGATAGGTAGACATCTTCTAGCCGCTTGCTAGTGCCCTGCGTAGCCTTATTCACCTCGGCCAGATACTCCGGCGAAAACCGCACTTCCGGCGCAAATTTCATATCGCCGTCACCAGCGAAATCAAACCTTACTACCTTCAAACTGTGGTAGAGGCCGGTTTTGCGCTCTGTGCAAATGGCAGCGGCATACAACGTGCTGTCTGGTTGCAGGCTGAATTTTGCATCAAACACCATCACCTCCTGCCCACCAAATACGCCACCCAAAGCCACTGACATCACCTTCACTTCGGGGCTGGTATTGAGGTAGCGCTGCACACTCAGCTTCTTCATCTGGTCGCTGAGCAGCGTTACGTATTGCGTGCCATCATTACCCACATGGACGGTCGTTGAAAAAAACGCGCCCTGATCGTGAAAATCATACGTGCGCTCTTTCACTGGCGCGAGTTGCGCATTATAAACGTTGGCAATGATGGCCTTAATTTGTTCGTTGCGGGTAAGGTAGCGCCAGGCTACCGTGTACATGCCATCGGGGGAGAAGGCTACGCCGGGGCGTCGGTCGCGTGGACCAGTTTCAGTGAGTTTCTTACCTGGGTTTTTCTGTCCGGTTTTCAGATCGAGTGTGTAAGCAGTGAGTTGCTGGGCTGCGCTGCTTTTGCGATATACTACCACCGTGGTCTGCTGGCTACCTCGCGTAAAACCCTCAATGCTTTCTTCCGATGTTAGGGGGAGCTCCGTGCTCCATAAGCGCTTCAAGTCATTATCGTAGCGCTCCACGGCATAGCCTTCTGCCGATTTATGAGCTAGAATCAAGAAGCCGCCGGCCGGTAGGGGTAGCGTTTTTTGAGCCACGCGCTGGTTGTAGCGGTCATACGATTGCTCAGGCAAATATGCAAACGGTACCGATTTCGTTTTCTGTGCTTCTGCCAAAGTCGGCGCCAGGAAGCTATGCCCCAAGAAGATGACTGATAGCAAAAAATTAAGTCGCACGAGTAGAATGAATTAGAAGAAAAATAGACAAAAGGAAGAGAAAATGCATTCTTCAAAGATATCCAAATGATACTAGGATACGTATATAGGCCGGATTAAGCGAAAGCTGAAGCTCGTTACATTCAGGTTTCACAGAATCTTAATAATTCGTTTAACAGACAGTCCAAAAAAATGCCGTTACTTTGCAGCGTGATGCACAGAAACAGGTAGCATTCGAGGGACCGAAGTTGAAGAAAAGCTGCAGTACGGCAGGTAATTAAGCTACTCACATACAAAATGCAACCGCTGCGCATAAGTTGGCCCTAACTTTGTGCCAATCAGCGAACAAATACTTTCTCTTTATGAAGTTTTTAGCTAAATTTTTGTTGCTTTCTGGGTTGATAGTGGCTGGCAAACTAGTAAAACAGCAGCCGCCTGAAGCCATAATTACAATTGTTCCTTCTTATTTATCCGCAGAATCGACGTCTGCACAATCAGTTTCTTTTTTTACCCGTCAGCTTTACCCCCGCGTTATTAGTGCTCAGGCCAATAATCAGCCGTGGCGAATTACTCCTGCTTATTTTCTGACAAGTAGCACAGCCACAGCCAACGAATATGAATAAATAATACGCTCAGGACGACCAGTAGGCCGTCTTTTTTTTGCCCAATGATAACCGTATAGAATCAGCTGATGCGGCTCCAGTTTACGGCCGTAGCCGGTAACGACTCAATATGGTGCCGAATATTCTGGTTTTGGGGCAGCTGTAGGGTAGGATCTTCCTGCAAAAGTTGATTGGCCGCTGCTCGGCTCTCCGTTAGAATGCGAGCGTCCTTGGCTAAGTCTGCAATCAGCAGATCGAGTACGCCGCTTTGCTGCGTTCCCATCAGGTCGCCGGGGCCGCGCAGCTTCAGGTCGATATCGGCAATTTCGAAGCCGTTGTTGGTGCGCACCATTGTTTCGATGCGGGTGCGAGACTCTTTGCTGAGTTTATAGCCCGACATTAGAATGCAGTAGCTCTGGTCGGCGCCGCGCCCTACCCGGCCGCGAAGCTGGTGTAGCTGCGAGAGGCCAAATCGCTCGGTACTTTCAATCACCATCACGGAGGCGTTGGGCACGTTCACGCCTACCTCAATCACGGTAGTTGCTACCATAATCTGGGTTTTGCGCTCCACGAAGCGCTGCATTTCGGCATCTTTTTCACCAGCCGTCATGCGCCCATGCACAATGCTGATCTGGAACTCTGGAAAAGCTCGCTCGATGCTCTCGTAGCCGTCCATCAGGTCCTTGTAGTCAGCCATAGCTTCGCTCTCCTCAATCAAGGGATATACGATGTATATCTGCCGGCCCAGGTTGATTTGGTCGCGCAGAAACTGGAAGACTTTCAGGCGGTTGGCGTCGTAGCGGTGCACCGTAATAATTGGTTTGCGGCCAGCTGGCAGCTCATCAATTACCGATACATCCAGGTCGCCGTAGAGCGTCATGGCCAGCGTGCGCGGAATGGGCGTAGCCGTCATCACCAGCACATGCGGAATTACATGCGGGTTTTTCTGCCACAGCTTCGAGCGTTGCGCTACCCCAAAACGATGCTGTTCATCCATGATGGTAAGGCCCAGGTTGCGGAACTGCACCACGTCTTCCAACAGCGCGTGCGTACCCACCAGCATGTGCATCTCACCGGAGCGAAGCTGCTCGTGCAGTACCCGCCGTGCGGCCGTGCGAGTGCTTCCCGTCAGTAGCCCAATCTTCAGGCCCAGCATATCAGCATACACTTTCAGGCCGGTGTAGTGCTGGTCGGCCAGGATTTCGGTAGGGGCCATCAGGCAGCTTTGTGCACCGTTGTCGGCGGCCATCAGCATGGAGATGAACGCTACTATGGTCTTGCCCGAGCCTACATCGCCCTGCAACAGCCGGTTCATCTGTTTGCCCGCGCAGAAATCCTTGTAAATGTCGTGGATAACCCGTTTTTGCGCTCCAGTTAGGTCGAAGGGCATTACGTTTTTATAGAAGTATACCAACGAGGGTACCTCCTTGAAAATCTGTCCGGCCAACTCCACTTTGCGCTGGTCGCGCTGGCGTAGCAGCTTGAGCTGCACATAGAATAGCTCCTCAAACTTTAGCCGAAAACGGGCGGCCTGCAACAGCTCGGTGCTTTGCGGAAAGTGAATCTGCTGCAATGCCTCAGCCTTACTCATCAGCCCGTATTGCTGAATGAGATAGGGCGACAATGTCTCCGTTATCTGAGGTAGGGCTAGCTTCAGCAAGTCGGCCACCATGCGCATAATGGCCTTGCTATCAACTCGATGATAGTTCTTGAGCTTCTCAGTGGTATTGTATACCGGCTGTAAAAAGCTCTGACCGGCTTTCTGCTCGGTTACCTCTTCTAGCTCGGGGTGGGCCATCTGCGGCCGACCATTAAATATCGTCGGCTTGCCAAATACAATGTACTCCTGGTGATTTTTGATGATCTTTTCCAGATAGTTCACTCCTTTGAACCACACCAGTTCCAGCTCGCCGCTGGCGTCGGCTACCTTCGCCACCATCCGCTTTTTGGGGCCTTCGCCCACTACCTCCCGATTGCGCAGAATACCCTTCACCTGCACAAACGGTAACTCATCGTGTAGGTCCACGATGTTGTAAAACTGCGTACGGTCGAGGTAGCGGAAGGGGTAACGCTGAATCAGGTCGCCGTAGGTGAAAATACCCAGTTCCTTTTGCAGCAGCTGCGCCCGTTGCAGGCCCACGCCCCGCAGGTACTCTATCTTGGTTTGAAAAAAGTTGCTCAAGGGGTAAATGGTTGAATGGCTGGATGATTAAAAGGTGATTCGCTCTGGTTCCGTAGAACAGCCAACCATTTTATCATTCAACAATTTGACCTTCTATTGATACTTCAGCGTGTTCAGCAGCTTCACTACATCCTGCTTCACATACTCAATCACTGGGGCCAGCGAATCGTTCGCGGTGGCGGTGCGGAAATACAGCGCCCCCCGGAAGAAGTGGCGGGTGCTGTCGGTTGTATAAAACTGAAACTGACTCGGCACCTCGCCCTGTAACTCAAACACCGCCACGCGCATTCCGTTAGGAGTTTTCATGGTGCTTTCGTCGATGGCTGTGGCCTTAATTTCGTGCTTGCTGGTGAGCTTGCGGGCATCTTCCAGCAGCTTGTTATAGAGTTGGTGGTTGCCCTTCAGGTCAGCATAGGTGATTTGCACGTTGGCGTGCAACTGAGGGTAGTAAATATTTAGCCAGTGCGGTTGGGCCAGGTAGGATGAGTCGCGCAGAATTTTGGCCTGGCGCGAATACTGAAATGTATACGGATGCCCCGGCGCCAGCTGCTGATAACTGTGCGGTGGCAGGTCGATGCGGTTGTAGCCCTTCGGTTTCGGGGTATAATCGGGAGCAGAAGAGCAGCCGGTTCCCACTAGCAGGAAGCTCAACGCAGCAGCAAAGCCACGGAAGGAAGCAGAAGTAGGCATACGGAGCGGAGCAGAGTTCACGTAGTAAAGGTAGCAGATGCGGCGGTAGGGGCATATTATAGGCGCCCAGGTTTGCGCAAAATCATTAAGAAGAGCACGTGTCACACGCCTCTAATAACGCGAAAAGCCCCGGCAGCGTGCCGAGGCTCAGAAAAACCGGGTAGGCGAATGCTAAAACGGCAACTGATCAAGCTCCGGCTCTTGCCGAAACGTGACCGTAGCCGCGGCGGATTGCTCCGCCGCGGGGGTAGTACCATCACCTTGCGGGCGCCCGCCCAACATGGTTAGCTCATCGGCCACAATCTCTGTGATGTAGCGCGTCTGATTATCCTTATCCTGATACTGGCGGGTGCGAAGCTTGCCCTCCACGTATACCTGCTGGCCTTTTTTGAGGTACTTCTCGGCCATCTCAGCCAAGCCGCGCCACGCCGTAATGTTGTGCCATTCGGTGCGCTCCACACGGTTGCCCTGCTTGTCTTTGTAGTAGTCGTTGGTGGCTAGGGTGAAGTTTGCGACGCTGACGCCGCCTTCCAGATGCCGAATCTCCGGGTCTTTGCCCAGGTTGCCAATCAGGATGACTTTGTTGATGCCTGCCATAGTGTTACTCTTTCGTTCTGTGTGACATAATATTTACTGTCTTAAAAGTAGTACATGTCGCACTTTATTCCAAATTTTTTAGCTGAAATAATTTACGATTTGCTAATATAATTAGTTATAAGAATAGGCTTAGGTAACCCTTCTACTTCAGCAGCACTGAAAGCAATTAGTCCTAGTTCCTGTAGCGCTGATGCAGGTAGGGCAGCTTGCAAGTGTACCGGATAAAACCGCGCCTCTAGCTTCTGATGGCTCAATACATGCCGATAGGCAGCCGAAGGTTCTTCGGCCCGGTCAGTAGCTACAGTACCACCTAGCGCCTCTACCTGCCGTACCACATCTTGCGCCGGTAGCTCAGTCGAGTCGGTTTCTGTTAGGGCAAAATCATATAAACCTTGCCAGATGTCTTTACCCGTGCGCTTGCGCATGTATACCGTATCGGCGTGGCGTAGCACCAGGTAATGGAAGTAGCGTGTGCGTGCTGCTTTTGCTTTGCTTTTCACGGGCAACTCAGCCACCATACCGTGCTGAAAGGCATAGCACTGTGGTTGCAATGGGCAAAACAAGCAATCTGGCTTCACAGGCGTACATTGGATAGCGCCAAACTCCATGATGGCTTGGTTGAACTCAGCAGGCGCGTCGGCCGGAATGAGTGTATCAGCCAGTTGCTGGAACACCTTGCGGCTGGCGGGGGCCGCAATATCCTGCGTGAGACCAAACACCCGGCTCAGCACCCGAAAGACGTTGCCATCCAAAACAGCTACTTTCTCATCAAAGGCAAAGGATGCAATGGCCGCTGCGGTATACTGTCCTACCCCGCGCAATTTTAGCAACTCAGTATAGGTTGTGGGGAATTTACCCTCGTACTCACTTACTAGTTGCTGGGCCGTGTGGTGCATGTTGCGGGCACGGGAGTAATATCCCAGGCCCTGCCAGTGGCGTAGCACCTCGTCTTCAGGAGCGGCCGCCAATTCCTGCACAGTAGGGTAAGAAGTAGTGAAGTCGAGGTAGTATGGTAGGCCCTGTTTTACGCGGGTTTGCTGCAAAATCACCTCCGACAACCAGATAGCATATGGGTCGCGGGTATGGCGCCAAGGTAGGTCGCGGCGGTGGCGAGGATACCACCCCAACAGGGTAGTAGCGAAAGAAGATTGAACAGAAGTAGAAAGATGGTTGTTCAAAGCAGTGAGTCAGAAAGACTTGTCAAAAAATAGGACGGAGGCCGGGATTGTGGGAAAAAAATTGGAAAACCAAAAAAGCAACCTACCTTTGTGGCCCCAATTCGGAAGCGAACAGCCTAGTGGGCAACGGCTTACGTCTTGAATAGGGAATTTGCCCAGTACATTTTTTCACTCCATAGTACACTTACCAGCGTGACTAAAGCAGAAGTAATCGCCGAAATTGCCGACAAAACTGGCATTGAGAAAGCAGACGTGTCCGCAACCGTTGAAGCCTTCTTTAAAGTAGTAAAGGACTCGATGGCCGAAGGCAACAACATCTACGTGCGTGGCTTTGGTAGCTTCGTGAACAAGAAACGGGCAAAGAAAGTGGCCCGCAACATCTCAAAAAATACCTCGATCATCATCGACGAACACTTTATTCCGAGCTTCAAGCCGTCGAAAACCTTCATCGGCAAAATCAAGAACAGCAAAAAGATCAAAGAAACGGCCAACGCCTAATTCTTTCTTTGTTGTACTATTGCGGCGGAGCCGTCGGGTGCTCTCCTTTGGGCAATCACCCGACGGCCTGCTTTTTCTGAATGGCTAACTCAAAATCATCTCACCAGCTCATCGTCGTTGCCGTAGCCGTTGCGCTGGTTATTGCGTTGTTTCTGTTGCCGAAGGTGATTGTGAAGCCTAAGCAAGGGGAAAGTGAGCTGACGGCTCAGACAGCCGCCCGCACCGCCAACCGCGACCAAGGCGCTGCTGCACCTTCTACTGCTTCAGTGGAACCCGATGGGCGCCCGGCCGGAGCTACTGCCGAGCAGCCGCACATGCGGCTCACGCCTCAGCAGCGTGGCAGCATCAACGGATTGCTGGCGCAGTACAATGCTACCTCCGACCGGGACACGAAGCTACGCTTGGCTACCGATCTGGCGAAGCAGTACAAAGCTGTCGAGAAGTTTGATAGTGCTGGCTATTACTACGAGCAGGTAGCTGTAGCTCGCCCCGGCGAGCAGGCTTGGCAGCGTGCCGCTGACGAGTACTTCGAAGCATTCAGCTTCGCGGCTACTGCTGAGCGAGGCAAAACGTTAGGCGCTAAGTCGCGGGAGCTGTACGAGCGGGTGTTGAAGAACAACCCCGACAACCTGAACGCTAAAACTAATCTGGGTATGGCCTACATGGCCAGCGACAACCCAGTGCAGGGCGTAACGTTGTTACGGGAAGTATTGGCAGCCGACCCCAAAAATGAAAAGGCACTCTATAACCTCGGCCTGCTGTCTATTCAGAGTAATCAGTTTGACAAGGCTGTGGAGCGCTTCCGGGAGTTGACTGTAGCCCACCCCGAAAATGTGGAGGGCCAGTTCTACTTAGGTGTTTCGCTGGCCCAGACCGGAGCAAAAGAAGAAGCTAAAGCAGCTTTTGCCAAGGCTAAAAGCCTGAGCAATGACCCTGCACTGGCTGCTTCGGTAGCCGAGCAGTTGCAAAAGCTACAATAAAGGAGCTACAAAATGAAATCCTTACCTTTGCCGTCCCTCGGCTGATACGAGGATTTCAAAAGTCTGCATAATTCAACTTTAACCTTTAACTCATCAACTCATGCCCTGCGGTAAAAAGAGAAAGCGTCATAAAATTGCTACCCACAAGCGGAAGAAGCGTCTGCGCAAAAACCGTCATAAGAAGAAGTAAGCCTCCCGGGGTCTGCTGGCGGCTGTTTCCGAGATAGGAAACGTCCGTCTATCTCTCATATAAATTCCCCGAGAGTGGCTAGTCCAACGCTTTCCCCGTGGCCTGAAAGGGAAGCTGGTGCCGTATGCACCGGCTTCCCTTTGCGGGTTTTGGGTAGCGTAGTATATAGCCAATTGGGGGGTTGCTTAATTAACCTAATCCATTGAGTAACGAATTAATCATTAATTCTACTCAGGAGGGAGAACGAATTGCCCTGCTTCAGGATAAGCGGTTGCTCGAATATCATTTCGACCGCAACGATACCAACTATTCAGTTGGTGATATTTTCCTGGGTACGGTCAAGAAAGTTATGCCCGGTCTGAACGCCGCGTTCATTGATATCGGGTATCAAAAAGACGCTTTTCTTCACTACGGCGACCTGGGTGAAAATTTCCTGTCGCTGAATAAGTGGGTGAAAGGTGTCCAATCGCAGAAAATTACCGTTGGCCCGCTCAAAACATTTCAGTTTGAAGGGCCGCTAGATAAGGTAGGGAAGGTAGCCGACACGCTCAAGAAAAGCCAGCAACTGCTGGTGCAGATCGTGAAGGAGCCAATTTCTACCAAAGGCCCGCGTCTGTCCACTGATATTTCGATGGCAGGGCGTTACTTAGTACTGGTGCCGTTTTCCAACGTTATCAGCGTTTCCAAAAAAATCGTGAGCCGTACGGAGCGCGACCGGCTCAAGCGCCTTATTCAGTCCATTAAGCCCGATAATTTCGGGGTGATTATCCGCACCGTGGCCGAAGGGCGCGAAGTGGCTGAACTGGATAAGGACATGCAAAGCATGATCGATAATTGGGAACAGCTCTTCCAAACCCTGCGTAAGGCCAAGCCGAACGACAAAATACTGGGTGAGCTGGGCCGCAGTAGCTCTATGCTGCGCGACATGCTCAACGAGTCGTTCGATTCCATCATTGTCGACTCGCCGGCTCTGCACGACGAGATGCGTGGCTACCTCCAAAAGATTGCCCCCGATAAGCTGGGCCTACTAAAGCTCCATACCGGTAAGGTAAAGGTGTTTGAACAGCACAATATCGAAAAACAGCTGAAAACGCTGTTTGGCAAAACAGTGTCGGTACCTGGTGGCGGCTATCTGGTTATTGAACACACTGAGGCTTTGCACGTCATCGACGTGAACTCGGGTAACAAAAGCAACCAGGAAGGCGACCAGGAAGCAACGGCCCTCATGATTAACATGCTGGCTGCCAAAGAAGTAGCTCGGCAGCTGCGCCTGCGCGATATGGGCGGCATCATCGTAGTCGACTTCATCGATATGAAGTCGGCAGAGAGCCGCAAGAAGGTGGAAGATGCCGTGCGCGACGTGATGAAGCACGACAAGGCCCGGTTCACCATTCTACCTATCACCAAGTTTGGACTGCTACAAATTACGCGGCAACGCGTGCGCCCCGCCGAGGCTATCGTAACCGGCGAGGTGTGCCCTACCTGCGGCGGTACGGGAAAAATATCTGCTTCCATCTTGGTTACTGATGAAATTGACAACAGCATTGACGATTTGCTGCTGACTCAAAATCAATCGGGTATCACGCTCTATGTACACCCCTTCCTGCATGCATATTATACCAAAGGGTTGGTATCGAGGCAGATGAAGTGGTATCTGAAATACTATAAATGGGTGAAGGTGATGAAGGACACCAGTCTGGGCCTCACTGACTACCGCATCGAAGACGAGCACGGTGAAGATATCGAACTGCACTCGGCCGCAGCGGCCATGAGCCGGATGCAAGACCGGGAAGTGGAATTAACGGACTGATTTTTCTGCGAAAATCTCCCCTGAATAAGAAGAAAGCCCATCTTACTCCGAAGAGTAGGATGGGCTTTTCAGTTATCAATCAGAACGTCATTCCGGGCTTGTCGAGGAATCTCGCGTGCTGATGATGGTAATATCCTATATCAGCATGCGAGATTCTTCGACAAGCTCGGAATGACAGACAGCTTTAGGAAGTAGTCGCTAAAACTTAATACCCAAATCCAGCGCAACTTCGCTGTTTTTCAGCGTCACGTTGCTGAATTTGCGAGTATTGTCGAAATACCGGTCGATGTTTACGATACCGTGGTGGTAGGATAGGCCCGCAATCAAGCGCGTGCTCTGGCCCAATAGGTATTCTACCCCCGCGCCACCGAGCAGGCCTACGTCGGGGATTATAACGTGCTTGCTGGCACGGGTTTCAGCGTTGCTGTTGCCTGGGTCTTGATAGAATTTTTCGCCATCGATGCGGGCAGAAATAGCGCCTGCCAGCGTACCGCCTACTTGGAAATATACTTTCGTACCTTCCGAAATATCATTGGTAAACAGCTTCAGTGAAATAGGCACTTCTAGATATTGGATGCCTATCTTCTGCTCGTAACGAGTTCTGGTACTCGGATCGAGGTAGGAAATAGTACCGCCCTTGCCGGTAAGAAATAAACCGGAGCTGAACGCATAGTTCTGACCGAAGAAGTAGTCAATGATAACACCACCTCCAAAGCCCAGCTTTGACTTCTCGTTTTTGAAACCAGTAGCGTTGGTGCCGTTGCGAGGCGAATCGGCCCGTAGGTTGGTAATAGAGGGCGAAACTTTCAGGCCGATTTCAACCTGGGCGGAAGCTGCGCCAGCAGTAAGGATAGCTACACCCAGGGTAAGCAGAAATTTTTTCATAGAGCAGACCGAACTATCGGCGTTAAGAAAAGAGAGCAAACGGCGCAGCGTTTGCTTTTGGCTATTTTCGCCTCAAATATACGTGTGATGTACAACCTAATTCCGATGCGTTCTTTGGTAGTAGCCCTGCTGGGCTGGTTCCTGCTCACGGCCTGCTCCACCGGCTCCGACTGCGAACAAAACCCTGATATAGCCAAAGTGGAAGCGCCAGTGCAGCTGGAACGACTGGAAAAGCCATTTTTCCAAATCAAAAACCCGGCCGAAGCTCAGCGGTTTCTGGACCAGCACCCCTTGTTTGCGCGGCAGTACCTGTTGCAGGGACGATATGCTTCGGATCAACAACTGGAGCAGACTATGACGCAGCTGGCTACTAATGCAGGCTTGCAGAAGTTAGGCCGCGAGACAGAAACTACTTTTCGCAACAACGATAGTCTGCAACAACAGTTGCGCGGATTATTCCAGCATGTGCGCTATTATTATCCTGCCTTTCGGGTGCCGCCTGTAAAAACGTTTGTAAGCGGTCTGGGCAAGGAACCGGAAAAGGATGCGCTATTTGCCAACGACAGCCTGATTGTGCTTAGTCTGGACTTCTTTGTGGGGCCTGCCGCTTCCTACCGCGCCGATGTGCCAGCTTATATTAACCGTCGCTTCACGCCCGCGCACGTGCTGCCGGCTCTAGCCCTCACAATTTCCAGCAAGTATAACCGCCCACTTATGGGCAACCATACCATGCTGCGCGATATGGTGCAGTTTGGCAAAAGCCTCTATTTCGCCGAAAAAATGCTGCCTTGCACGCCCGATTCGTTGCTGATGGGCTATACGAATAAGGAACTGGCCGGCGTGCAGTTCAACGAAGGCAAAATATGGGCGCACTTCATCGAGAAAAATTTGCTGTACACGGCCGACCCATTCGTTATCAAAAAGTACATTGGGGAGCGGCCCAGCACGCCCGAAATTGATAAGACTGCGCCTGGTCGCTTGGGCGTGTGGGTAGGCTTGCAGATTGTGCGCAAGTATATGGCTCAGCATCCCGAGGTAACACTCCCACAACTGATGGCCCAGCGCGACGCCCAACGTATTCTTAACGGCTCGCACTACAAGCCAAAAAGAAGCTAAAACGTCTGGGGTTGAATTGTAAGTGATGATGCAAAAAATATATTGTTAAAGGAGTGGCTCATACGCACTACTCAACACTCAAAACCCATCATATCCTTTGCACATCGCCGTATTCAGCCAGCATCACACCAACCCCGATTGTCCGGCTACCAGTCGGCACTACACGTTGTTGGCCCATCTGGCTCGTACCCACCGCGTCACGCTGATTACGACGAATACCTGGGAGCGGCTGCGGCTGACGCACGATTACCCATGGGTGCCGGCGGGGGTAGAGTTACGGGCAGCAGCCGTGCCTTATGAGAACAAAATGGGGGTAGGGCGGCGACTACTAGCCTTTGGCCAATACGCTGCCTATGCCATCCGAGAAGGCCTGCGTATCGACAAACCCGACGTTATTTGGGGCATTAGTACACCCCTAACGGCTGCCTGGGCCGCTGCGCAAGTGGCACGGCTGCGCGGGGTGCCGTGGGTGTTTGAGGTGCAGGACCTGTGGCCGGCTTTCCCTATTGCAATGGGTGCGGTGCCCAATCAGTGGGCACAACGAAGGCTGCTTGCGCTAGAGCATAACTTGTATATGTCGGCGCGGCACATCGTGGCGCTCTCGCCTGATATGAGCAGCTACGTGGAGAAGATTGGTCAGGCAGAGGGTATGAGTCGGTCGTTCAACTCAGAAAAGGTTACAACCCTTCTCAACGGCACTGATCTGGAATTGGCTGCTGAGGCCACCAATGAAACTGTGCATGCACTCCGGCAAGCGCATGAGTTGCACGGGCAGCAGGTGGTCCTGTACGCCGGTACGTTTGGTCGGGCCAACGATATTCCTACCCTGATAGCTGCTGCTGAACAACTGGCCGAACATCATCCTACCTTAGTCTGGCTGTTTATGGGGCATGGCTACGATGAGCCGCTATTGCAAGCGGCGGCGGCTCGTTGTCCGGCCATTCGGTTGGTGCCACCACAGCCACGTCACGCCATATTCACGTGGTTTCGGCTGGCAGAGGTATCCGTAGTACCTTTTCTGGGGCTGCCGGTGCTGAATGCTAACTCACCGGCCAAGCTCTACGATAGTCTGGCCGTAGGTACGCCGGTAATTGTCACAAATTCTGGCTGGACCAAAGAGTTGGTCGAAACGTACGGTTGTGGTTGGTACGTGCCGGCTAGTGACGCTACCGCTTTGGCAGAGTGTGTTAAGCGGGTAATTCAAGAGCCAGATGCTACTCATACCGCAGGTATAGCAGGCCAGCAGGTAGCCCAACAGCAATTTGATCGTTCACAGCTGGCAGTAGCGATGCAGAACATTCTGGAACAGAGTGCGAAACAGCGTTAATAATTGTTTGTGCTAGCAGATGCTACTTTTAGACTAAGTTGTACTAAGCAGTAGGCTTTTTCGGTGATTTACGGGTGGAAACGGTCTTTTCCACCGAAACAGCTGGTGCAACTTGCGTTGCGTAATAATGGCAGAAGTCAGTGAGCGGACAGCTGGCACACTTGGGCGAGCGAGCTACACAAATGTAGCGGCCGTGCAGAATCAGCCAATGATGGGCTTTCGGAATCAGCTCCTCGGGAATGTAGCGCACCAACTCCTTCTCCACGGCCAGTGGTGTAGTGGCTGTGCGGCTCACCAGTCCAATGCGGTGCGACACTCGAAACACGTGTGTGTCTACCGCCATAGCCGGCTGGTTGTAGATAACCGATACTACCACGTTGGCCGTTTTGCGGCCTACCCCTGGTAGGCGCTGCAACTCTTCAATAGTACTAGGTACCTCGCCGCCAAAATCAGCCACCAGCATTCGCCCTAGGCCAGCCAGATGCTTGGCTTTATTGTTAGGGTAGGAAACGCTGCGGATAAACGGGAAAACGTCCTCTGCTGAAGCGGCGGCTAAATGTGCCGGGGTAGGAAACTGCTGGATAAGCGCAGGCATCACCTGGTTCACGCGCTTATCGGTGCACTGGGCACTAAGCACTACCGCCACAATCAGCTCGTAAGGATTAGCGTAGTGCAGTTCCGTTTCGGGCGCGGGAAAGTGCGTAGTAAAGTATTCCAGAAAGCGACGGTAGCGCTCAGGCTTGCGCATAAGATAGTGGGCCGGTAGAAGTATCGGCCAAAAGTACATAACCGCACCGAGCTATGCCCGATTCAGCCTAGGTAGAAGGCGGAGGTAGGGCATAGCTCGGAAGGGTACGTAGCCTTTAAGAAGCTTGCGGAAACGTGCGCGAGTAGCGCAGGATATTTTGAGTGGTTGCCTCACTGGGCGTTTGCCGGGCGGCCGTGAGGGCATTGAGCGCCAGGAGTAGATCGGCGCACTGAGCAGCTAGCTCGGGGTCGTGCTGAAGCGCTTGCTCCAATGCGTGTTGTTCATTCGCTGGCAGCTCGTTGTACACGTACTGGAGTAGCTTCTCTTGGGTAAAGGTTTTGATCATAGAACACGGGTTGTGCGGCCATCTTTTTCCGCAGGTTGATCAGCGCGTAGCGCATACGACCCAATGCGGTGTTGATGCTAACTCCCGTGGCATCGGCTATTTCCTGGAAGCTCATATCGCCATAATGGCGCATGACGAGTACTTCCTTCTGGGCCGCTGGCAGGTCCTGAATCAACTCCCGAAGCCGGGCATACGTCTCCTCGCGGGTGAGCTGCGCATCAGCGCCCTCTTCCGCAAGGCTTAACGAGTTGAAGGCATGGCTTGTTGTATCCAGATTTAATAAAGGACTACGTTTTTCGCGCCGGAAGAAGTCGATAGCCAGATTGTGTGCGATGCGGCAAATCCAGGAAGAGAACTTTCCTTCCTCGTTATAGCGCCCACTTTTCATTGTATGAATGGCTTTGATGAAGGCGTCTTGCACCAAATCATCAGCCACGTCCTCATCCCGCACGATTAGCATAATCGTGGTAAACACCCGGCTTTTGTGCCGGTCTAATAAAATTTCAAAAGCGGATTCTTTACCGGCAATGTAAAGGGATATGAGAGCGGAATCGCTCGGCTGCATGGTTTCCATAAAGGCTACGGGTTAAGGAACGTAGAGCTTTAGGCCATAGAGTGTGGTTACCAGGTGAAAATCAGCTGAACAGCTCGTTGATGAGCAATGGATGAAGACCAAATGTAAAGAATGGTTGTGCCAAACGCAATGGGTAAGGCTCACCAATTGAATATTTTTTTGTGTATTACGAAACCAAAATACTTAATATAGTATATCTTTAATTTTAAGTTTTATAAAAAATTTGGTTCTTGCTACTACTACCTCAAAAAAAGCAGCTCATTATCTGAAAACCAGGCTTATCGACATCTACTATTTAATAAGGTCTATTAAAAAGATGAATCAGAAATAAGATGACAATAAATAAGTAGTCGCAGAATATATAGAAAATGCTATGAGATTGATGCTATTTTCAGTAGTGTGACTAAAATGGAACACAGCCGCCAGAGGTGACTGTGGCGAACGGTTACTAATTTAACCAATGCTAGGCAGTAGGCTGTTGCAACCAAGCTAGTGCGGGCTGCCGGTCGGGGAAGTATTGGAGGCAGATCAACTCACTAAGATGGGCTACCCGTGCGTCGGGCGAATCGGCTAGTAGTTGCTGATAAGATTCGGGGCGCAGCACGTAGTCAATGCGCGGAGGCTGGCCGTGGCGGCGGTAGGGTAGAAGCGCTGGCAAAAACTCGGCTGCCACCCAGGTTTGGTCACTATAGCTGACGGTAGCCGGGTCGGGCATATCCAGCAAAACCCGCGACACGTGGTTTTCGGCTAGGTAGTGCAATATGGTGCGGTAGGCCCCACGCAACTCGCCCGACGAAACGGCTGGCGGACAAGTAACGGCCAGCAACTGATTGGCAGCCTGATAATCGAATGAAACAGTAGTATCAGAGGAAAGCATATTGAGTAGAATAAATAAGCAGTAAAAGGATTGATTATTAAACTATTAACTAAAGACAATAATACGAAAACCGAGGGGTAGATACAAGTTCAACCGCAGCCTAAACAGCGTTTCGGGTTACTTTTGGCGTTTGTTGCCTGTATCTTTTGATTTGCTTACATGTCGGCTCCCCTCCACGACCCCTACGCCGCGTTACGAATTCCGGATTTTCGCCGCCTGATTTCGGCCCGCGTTTGCTATACCGTTGCTACCCGCGTGCAGGGCCTAGCCGTGAGTTGGCAAATTTTCAAACTCACCAACGACCCTTTGGCACTGGGTCTGATTGGCCTGTCGGAAGCTATTCCCAGTATTGCCGTATCGCTCTACGCCGGCCACGTGGCCGACTCGGTGCGGCGCAAGAATATTATTGTGGCGGGGGTGGCGGTGCTGGTGCTGTGCGCGGTGGCACTCTGGTTTTTTGCCTCGCCCTGGGGGCTTGATTTGCTGGCCCCTGGAGCGCTCTATACATTGCCGCTGTACGGGGTAATATTCGTGAGCGGCATTGCACGTGGGTTTCTGGGGCCAGCGCTATTTTCCTTCATGCCTCAGCTACTGCCCAACCGCGAGCGGCTTTCCAACGCCATTACCTGGAACAGCACCACCTACCAGGCGGCGGCGGTACTGGGGCCGGCGGTGGGCGGCTACCTCATTGCACACCTAGGGGTAGCCAACGCCTACGCCGTGGCCTCAGGGCTGCTGGGGTTGGCGCTGCTGCAATTTATGCTAATTGCCTCTCGTCCCCTACCCCCAATTGAGGGCGCTAAGCTCACGTTGCAGGAAAGCGTGCTGAGTGGTCTGCGCTTTATCTGGGGCAACCAATTGGTGCTGGCTGCGCTGTCGTTGGATTTGTTTGCGGTGTTGTTTGGCGGTGCGGTGGCACTGCTGCCAGTGTTTGCGGTGGATATTCTGAAGGTAGGCGCAGCCGGGCTAGGGCATCTGGAAGCGGCTCCGGCCATTGGGTCGGTGCTGATGGCGGCCGTGCTCACCTACTTCCCGCTGCACCAGCGGGCAGGGCGCAAGCTGCTGTGGGCCGTAGCGGGCTTTGGGGTGGCTACCATAGGCTTTGCGCTTTCCACTAATATCTGGTTGTCGTTGTTTCTGCTGTTTATGACGGGTGTATTCGATTCGGTGTCGGTGATTGTGCGGCAGACGCTGGTGCACACCTTCACGCCCGAATACATGAAGGGTAGGGTGTCTGCCGTCAATAATATCTTTATCGGCTCCAGCAACGAAATTGGCTCGTTTGAATCGGGTGCGATGGCGCGGCTGCTGGGCGTGGTGCCCTCGGTGGTATTTGGCGGCGGCATGACTATTCTGGTGGTGCTAGCAACGGCCTTCAAAGCCGACAAACTCCGTCGGCTGGACCTCACGCCAGCGCCTACCCCCACGCCAGCCGAGTAAGGGCAGGCTACTTGCTGGCCGTATTGCCCTTGGTTTTGTTGGTGGCCGGAGCCGCTGATGAAGGCGCCGGAGTAGTTCGTTTGGCAATCCACTCGCGGATGGTATCCAGAGCCTTCGGCGAGAAATTGGGCTGTTGCTGCCCATTCACCAGAGGCCACTCCTGCGGGTCGGGCTGAAATAGATGGTTGACGCCAGAGAGCTTTTTCACCGTCACATCGTGGTTGTCTTTGAGGCCTTTTTGCAGCAGGGGCAGGTTAGTAGCGGCGCCTACCTGCAAATCGTCGGCGCCGTTGAGGGCCAGCACGGGGCAGCGCACATCGGACAAGGAGCGGAGCGGGTCGAAATCGAGAAAGTAACGCGACCAGGGCGAGGTGAGCTGGATGGCGCGGGCGCGGGCCATAGTAGGGTCGATGTTGGTATTGTTGAGACGCAGTGTGCCCGCTACCTTGCCCCGAGCCTGGTTGTCGTTGGGTGTCTGGCGAATAATGGTCACCATACGCTCGTATAGCTCTATGGCCGCCTTCACCTGCGTTTGGTCGGCTCCAATGAGACGCATGATTTCTAATTGCTGGTGCAGTAGTACCTCGCGGCCCGGCTGTCCATACCCAGCCAGCGCCACTACAAACGTGGGAGGCTGCGGTTGTGCAGCCGCCAGCAGCGCCACATTAGCCCCCTCGCCGTGCCCAATCAGGCCGATTTCGCGGTGGTTGATGAGATTATGCGCCCGCAAATACTGCATGGCGGCCTGGGCATCCGTCACAAGGTCAGCGGTGGTGGTAGTGAAGTAACGTCCACCAGATTCGCCTACGCCCCGGTCATCGAACCGTAGGACAGCCACACCGCGGCGGGTGAGGTAGTCAGCCAACATCCCAAACATGCGGTAGTCCTGCACAGCCGCATCGCGCTCCTGCGGACCACTATCCGACACCAGCACCACGGCCGGGAAGGGTCCCGGTCCGGCTGGTATGGTGAGCGTACCGCCCAGGCTAACCTTGGCGGTGGGGTCACTGAATTTGATGTTCTCCTCGCGGTAGGGTGGCGTGAGGCGGGTGAGGGCAGCGGCGGAAGCAGTGGGCGTGGTGCGGCGTTCCAGCGTGAGCGGGGCCGTGAGGCCGGGTTGCTTCCAGATACCTTTCAGCACGCGGCCGCCTTCCAGCACCTGCCCCGCAAAGCTGCTACCCGCTTGATCAATTTTCAACGTGATGTCGCTGCCTTTCAGCTCCACTTCCACCGGCATCCTACTGATCTTCTGCTTGGGTACGTCTAGGGATGCGTAATAGGAGCCGTTGGAGAGCGGCACCAGCGTAATCAGCAAATCCAACGAGCCGCCGGGTACGGCGAGCGGACCTTGCCATTGTCCATTCAGCGGAGCATCGGCCGCCCGCAATGCGTATGGTAAAAAAAGGAGTAAAAAGAGTGCGAGACGTAAGGCCCTAAGCATAAAGTGAAAAAACCGAAGCCCAACAGTGATGTTAGAGGCGGATTCATTATAAAAAAAGTTATAAATGCCAGAATCCTGCCAACGTCGTATGCGTAGCTAGCTGTCCATAAAATATTCCGATGGGGTAGGCGCTATACGCTACCAGATCATGTATTTACTCGGTGTGGCCTTTGGCCAAGCAGAGCCTGATGTGCTCGTATCTGTGTATGTTGGTCAAATCATTTGCCGTTCATCCATTCCGCTTTCTGCACTTTATGCTGCCTCCCACCCCCTTTTGTCGTCTGCTACTGCTGCTCGTATCGCTAGTGCCTATTGCCGTGCGGGCCCAGACGCCGCGCCGGGCCGAACCGCTCAACTTTGGGCAGTGGGTAGGCGAAATCAATGCGTTTGCCCGGCAGGATAGTTTGCAAAAGCCACCCGCTGCGCCCATCGTGTTTACGGGTAGCTCGTCGGTGCGCAAGTGGGAAACATTAACGAAGGATTTTGCTGATTACTCAGTACTTAATCGGGGTTTTGGGGGCTCCAGATTTCCCGACGCCAATCACTACTTCAATCAGCTGGTGCTGCACTACAAGCCCAAACAGGTGATACTCTATGAGGGTGACAACGACATCAACGCCGGCAATACGGTAGACGAGGTATTTCAGGCGTTTCTGGCCTTCGAGAGCCAGATGCGCCGCGACTTGCCGGGCGTGGAATTGGTGTACCTGGCCATTAAGCCCAGCCCATCGCGCTGGAAGCTCTACCCTCAAATGCAGCAGGCCAACGCTAAAATTAAAGGCTATATCGACCATCACCCCCAACACCTACGTTTCGTGGATTTTGGTCCGGCTATGTTGGGCAAGAACGGTCGCCCGCGCCCCGAACTATACGTGTCGGATAGCCTGCACATGACGCCCGCCGGCTATGCCATCTGGACGAAGCAGCTGAAACCCTACCTCAAAAAGTGAGGAATCAGAGGGATTACCCGATAAAAGCAAAGCCCCCGCGCCTATACGGCGCGGGGGCTTTGCTTTTATCGGGCAACAAGTTATTTCGCGTGGGCCAGTATCCAACTGCTAATGGCCTGCATGGCCGTTGGTGCGAAGGTTTCTTCGATGCGGCCGTACTCGTCGAGGGCGCCGGTAGGGGCCGTTTGAAACATGTGGTTGAGGCCGGGCAACTCCCGCGTTGTCACGTCGCGGTTACCGCTGCTTTTCAGCGTTTTTTCGATGGTAGCAAGGTTGGTGCTGGATACTACCTGCATATCCTTAGCACCGCCCAATGCCAGCACGGGGCACTTCACCGCGCGTAAAGTTTTGGCGGGGTCGTCGCCGAGCAGAGTGCGGAAGGCCGGTGTGGTCATGGCGGCGGCCTGGCCGGCGGCGGCGGCGCGGAGCTGGTTCATTTGCTCGGCGGGTAGGGAAATATCGGGCATCAATACGGCTACCATTTGCTGTTGCGCCAACTGAACATCAGCCACACGCTGGCTGATGGCAATGAGGGCGCGCTGGCGCTGCTCCACGCCGGCTAGGATTTTGGGGTCTTTGGTTTTGAGGCGCGCGTTAGCCAAAGCCTGCTGCACCACTACCTCGCTACCCGGTAGACCGGCCGTGCCCAAGAGCACCAAAAACGCTGGCGGCTGTGTTTGGCTGGCGGTACGCACGCCAGCAGTTCCCCCTTCACTGTGCCCAATAACTCCCACCTTTTTGGCATTGATATCGGGGCGACTGCGCAAAAAAGACATGGCAGCCTCCGCGTCCTGGGTGTAGTCGGTGAGGGTAGCGGTAGTGGCATTGCCCGTCGATTTGCCTACCCCTCGGTCGTCGAAGCGGAGCACGGCAATGCCTTGCTGAGTTAGATAATCAGCTAGCACCAGGAAAGGCTTATGGCCGAATACGGCCTCGTCGCGGTCCTGGGCACCGGAGCCGGTGAGCAGCACAGCCGCCGGAAACGGCCCTTTGCCGGGTGGTAGCGTGAGAGTGCCCGCCAGCGTTACGCCGGCATTTTTATTAGTGAAGCGTACCTCTTCAGCCTGATATGAAAAAGGCGCCTGCGGCTCCTGTGGCCGGCTGGCCTTGCCACCGCGCCTGGTGGCCGGGGCAGCCGCAGCTGTGGCCGCCGTGTGCTCAAAGGTGATAGGTAGCTTGGCGTTGTTCTGGCGCCAGAAACCCCGCAACAGGCTGCCATCGGGGGACACTTGGCCCGCAAACCGCGCCCGAATGGCCGAAACGGTCAGCAGTAGACTGTCGCCTTTAGTTTCGACGCGGTCTACGGCGATGTTGCGCGCGTTTTGGGTCGGAATATCGAGGGTAGCGGTGCGGCGGCCCTGCTGATCCTGCACGTTGAGCTGCAACTGGAGGGTAGCACCCGTAGGAATACGCAGATTACCATTCCATTGGCCCGAGAGGTTGGCCGCTGGGCGTTGGCCGAAAGAAGAATAGGCGCTAAGCAGCGCTACAAACAAGCTACCAAAAGAAGAAAAACGCATATAGTTCGGAAGTCACCCCGCAGGGGTAGTCAAAAACGAAAGAGGTAAGAAAAAGAACTCGTGTAAACGGCCACTGCAACACACATTGTCAACTCAACCATAACAGTCCCGCACCCCAAAAAAGCGCCCGCAAAGCCAAAAAATTGCGTTGCCCTCCGGCATGTTACTGCGTTAAAGCACTTAGCGCCTGCGAAGTTGCCTCTCACCAGGACCGGCTCTTACCAGGTATATCCTAGTAAATACCCTGCCAAACCCGATGAAAAAGATTGCTTTAGAAGAACACTTCCTTGCGCCCGCCTTCGTCGAGCCCTTCAAACAGCACATGCGCGACCTACCCGCCGAGGCCATGCAGAATATTCTGACCCGCTTGCAGGATTTCGGCGAGCAGCGCCTGGCGGCTATGGATGCGGCTGGTATCGAACGGTCGTTTCTGTCGCTCACCAGCCCCGGTGTGCAAACGGAGCCTGATACCGCCCACGCCGTGCGCCTGGCCCGCGAGACCAACGATTTCCTGGCCGAAAAAATTGAGTTGCACCCTACCCGTTTTGGTGGGCTGGCGCACCTTGCCTTGCAAGACCCACAAACTGCCGCCGACGAGCTGGAGCGGTGCGTGCGCCAACTGGGCTTCCGGGGAGCGATGGTAAACAGCCACACCAACGGCCACTACCTCGACGAGGACCATTACACGCCGTTCTGGGAGCGGGTGCAGGAGTTGGGCGTGCCGGTATATTTGCACCCCGCCAACTCCTATCAGAAGATGCATATCAGAAGATGCAGCTCTACGAGGGCCACCCCGAGCTGCTGGGTGCCACCTGGAGCTGGACCGTGGAGACGGCTACGCACGCCCTGCGGCTGGTGTTCGGCGGCGTATTCGAACGGTTTCCGAAGGCGCAACTGATTCTGGGGCACATGGGCGAAACGCTGCCCTACCTGCTCTGGCGCCTCGACAGTCGCGCCCGCCTCGCTGGCCTACCCCAGGGCCTGAGCAAACTGCCTTCGGAGTACATCAAGTCCAACATTGTGGTGACGACCACGGGCGTATGCGCCGACGAATCGTTGCAATGTGCCCTGGCCGCACTGGGTGAAGACAACGTGCTGTTCTCGGTCGATTATCCATTCGAAGAATCGGAAACGGCCAGCCGCTGGATGGAGCAAGCACCGCTGAGCGACGAAGTGCGGGCGAAAGTCTGCTACCAAAACGCTGAGCGAGTGCTAGGTCTGTAACCTGTCATTCCGAGCGCAGCGAGGAATCTGATTATGAACGAATACACTCAGATTCTTCGCTGCGCTCGGAATGACAGGTTACAACGTCACGTGCCCTACCACCGCAAACAGCGGATCGGACTGGTAGCCGTTGGGGCTGCGGTCGAGTAGTTCTATCTGGTGCCAGCCGCCGGCCGTTTCCAGGTAGCGTTGCACCAGGGCCAGGTGGCCGCGGTCGTCGAGGGTATGCCAGGCGGCTATGGCTTTGCTAGGGAAGCAGCGGTTGGAAAACGTGATAACCAGCGGCGCCTCGGGCCGCAGCACCCGCGCCAACTCGCGCAGTACTGCCACCGGCTTCGTGAGGTAGTCGATGGATACGCAAATGCCAGCTCCATCAAATTCGTTGTCGGCAAATGGTAGGGTGGGGGTGTGGTTGAGGTCCTGCACCACGTAGCTACTCAGGCGCGGGTTGGCGCGCAGCTCCTGCTCGTTCATGCCCAGCCCTACCACGCGCCCGTACGCTACCTCTTCCGGTAGGTGACTCACCCAGCTGCTCATCAAATCCAGCACCACGCCGCCGGCCGGCAGATACTCACGGTAGAGCTGGGTCACGGCCGCAATGGCTCCTTCGTCAATGTGCGTCACGAAGCGCGGAAAATGGTAAAAGTCAGCGTCCGGCGTTTCGTCCTGGCGGCGGAAGGCGTTGGGCGGGAAGGGGGTATCGTTGGGCGCGGACATAAGTAAGGTAGGATGAGTTACTTCTTATTCAACCGGTTTGGTAGAGAAGGGTTGTTGCTAAGACGGTACACTACAAAAAGACGAAACTCCGACTGTTTCCCAGCCGGAGTTTCAATAAGTGGACTTACGCAGGCGAAACGAATCGATACCCCCGTTTGAAAGCGTTTCACGGCCTTCTTTATGTTATTTAGCTGAAGTAGCTTTTTCAAATACGCGGCAATAGTTACCGCCGCCTATTTTGCCAATTTCATTTTCGTTGAATCCTGTCTTCAGCAAGGCATCTACCACAGTATAAAAAAAGCCTGCTTTCTGTTCAGCCCATGTCTCATTCGTGCGTTCGCCCGCACGCTTGCCATTAGTTGGGGCATTCGCAGGCTTGTTATCCTGTTTGAAGCTGTCTGACCTGTTTTCTGGGGCTGATCCGGGAGGCGGGCCACCGGGTTTGTTGCCAGAAGCACTGGGCGAACGATACGACCCGGTCAGCTTAGTGTCTGTGCCAATACAGACGTGGTCTATGCCAACTACATCAACCAATGCCCGAATATTTTGGGCATACGCTGCCGGTGTATCGGCCAAGTGTGTCCACACGCCAATAATGCCGCCAGCATCTGCCACAATTTTAGCCTGCTCTTTACTGATAAGCCTTGGCCGCATCATTTGCGCTACCCTTTCATTCGTGCCTAATTGCGTGTCAAGACCTGTATGGGAAATAATGACTGGCTTTGTGGTGATTTTCAGCGCGACATCAATCGTGTCGTTGCTGGCATGCGCTAGGTCAATCAGCATACCCAGGCGGTTACACTCTTTTATAACTTCTTTGCCCAAATCAGTAAGGCCTCCAAACTGTGCAGGATTGGTATACACATCGCCCAATGGCACAGCAGCGTCGCTGTCGTGTAGCAAACCCAAATGACGTAAGCCACGATTATACGCCTCTTCTACACGCGCTACTTTTCCTTCCAGAAAATGGCAGCCTTCTACAGACTGAATGACGGTTGGCGTATGCTTTTTGTGAGCAGCTTTGATGTCGGCAAGCGTCAGTGCACGCGTCATGTGATTGTCTGCCAGTGTCTTATCCATAGCAGCAAGTCCGTTCAAGAACCGCTGGTAAGCTTCTCCTGGCTGAATATTTCTTTTGTAGTCAGTAGCAAAGGTCATCACAATAGCTGTCAGACCTGACTTCTTCAACTCACCGGCCAGATCCAACTTGGGGCCGGGTAGTTCTGCTGTTTCAAGTGGGACGTCAACATGATTGTGGGTGTCAACGCCGATGAGTTGCGCTACAATTTTGGCTATTCGTGGATCCTCTTCTGCAACTGCCCACGATACGAATGGGTGTAACAGCACAGCTGCTCCTGTTGCCGAAACGGACGTGATGAATTTTCTGCGTGACCATTCCTGGTGGGTGTTTCCCATGTTCTTTACCTCGTTTGTAGTGTCAAGTGTGCACTTAGGCAGAAAGCGGCTTGTTTTCTTGCGTTTCGTTGGTAATGATGCGTATAGTGTTTTCAAGTTGAAATAAATAGTGAGTGGATAAAAGCCATTTCGAGCCACCAGAAAGCACAACGCATCAGAATAAAGTAGCAGCATTAGACCTTCTCAGAGTCTATCCGAAACGTTAGGAACGTCATACGGTAGTGTGCCTCCACAGTGCTGCTTCGTGCTGGTGCGGAAGCATTCCAACCTCATTCCCCACCCCCGCTTCGTATCTTCGTAAACTCCCTACCCTCGCCGGAAACCAAACCCCCGGTGCTGGCTGTTTACCGCTCTATGGCCCAAGACTCCTTGCAAGTAGCCGCCCCCGCGGCGGATCCCATTGACCAACTCGACCCTCGCGACTTTATTCTGATCAAGAATGCGCGGGTGCACAACCTCAAAAATCTCAGCGTGGCGTTGCCACGCAATAAGTTTATCGTCGTCACGGGTCTATCGGGCTCGGGTAAGTCGTCGCTGGCGTTTGATACCTTGTATGCCGAGGGGCAGCGCATGTACGTGGAGAGCCTGAGCAGCTACGCCCGCCAGTTTCTGGGCCGCATGGACAAGCCCGACGTGGACTATATCCGCGGCATTTCGCCGGCCATTGCTATCGAGCAGAAAGTCTCGATCAAGAACAACCGCTCCACCGTGGGCACCAGCACCGAGGTGTACGACTACCTCAAGCTGCTCTTTGCCAGGGTAGGACGCACGTACTCGCCCGTGAGCGGCGAGCAGGTGCGCAAGGATAACGTGGCCGACGTGGTAGACTACCTGTTCTCCCTACCCGACGGCACGCGCATCATGCTGCTGGCCCCGCTGCTACCCTCCGAAGCGGGACGGTCTATGAGCAAGGAGCTGGATTTGCTGCTGCAAAAAGGCTACTCGCGGGTGGTGGTAAACGGCGAAACCTCCTTTATTGAGGAGTTGATTGCCGAAGGTCAGCCCGAAGTACAGGGCGACGTGTACATCATGATTGACCGCGCCGTGATTCACGCCGGCGATGAGGATTTGCAGTTCCGCCTCTCCGACTCCGTACAGACTGCTTTCTTCGAAGGCCACGGCGCGTGCATCGTGCAGCTCGACAACGAACGGCGCACATTTTCCGACAAATTTGAGCTGGACGGCATCGTGTTCGAGGAGCCGAACGTCAACTTCTTCTCCTTCAACAATCCCTACGGCGCCTGCAAAACCTGCGAGGGCTTTGGCTCGGTGCTGGGGATTGACGAGGATTTAGTGATTCCGGATAAGTCGCTGACGGTGTACGAAGGCGCCATTGCGCCCTGGCGCACCGACAAGCAAAGCGAGTGGCTGAAGCCGCTGCTGAAAAACGGTATCCGCTTCGATTTTCCGATTCACCGACCCTACAACGAGTTGAGCGAGGCCGAACGCAAGCTGCTCTGGAAGGGCAACAAGTACTTCGATGGCCTCGACAAGTACTTTAAATGGGTGTCGGAGCAGACGCACAAAATCCAGTACCGCGTGCTGCAAAGCCGCTACCGGGGCCGCACCGTGTGCCCCGACTGCCGCGGCACGCGCCTGCGCCACGATGCGCAATACGTGAAGATTGACGGCCGCAGCATTACCGACCTGGTGCTCCTACCCATCTCGGAGGCGGTGCAGTTCTTCAACAATCTCAACCTAACCGAGCACGAAGCCAAGGTAGCTGAGCGCCTGGTGACGGAAGTAACCAACCGCCTCAGCTACCTGAACAGGGTAGGGCTGGGCTACCTCACGCTCAACCGCCTCAGCAGCACGCTGTCGGGTGGCGAGAGCCAGCGCATTTCGTTGGCTACCTCGCTGGGTTCGGCGCTGGTGGGCTCTATGTATATCCTGGATGAGCCCAGTATTGGGCTGCATCCCAAGGATGCCGAGCAACTCATTGGCGTGCTGCGCTCCTTGCAGAAGCTGGGCAACACCGTGGTGGTGGTAGAGCACGAAGACAAGATGATGGAGCAGGCCGACCAGATTATCGATATCGGGCCGGAAGCTGGTTCGGGTGGCGGTAATCTGATGTTTCAGGGCACGTACGAGGAGATTTTGCAGGACGATACCACCTACACCGGGCGCTACCTCAGCGGCCGGATGGCAGTGCCGGTGCCCCGCACGCGCCGCCCCTGGCGCAACGCGCTGGAAGTAACCGGCGCCCGCGAAAACAACCTCAAAAACGTGAACGTGAAGTTTCCGCTGTCTGTGATGACGGTGGTAACGGGCGTGTCGGGCTCGGGCAAGTCTACCCTGGTGAAGCGCATTCTGGCCCCGGCCGTGCTCAAGCAGCTTGGCGGCGGTGCGGGCGAGGCCACCGGCAAGTTCGACCGCCTGATGGGCGTGCAGGGCCAGGTGTCGCATGTGGAGTTCGTGGATCAGAACCCCATTGGCAAGTCGTCGCGCTCCAACCCGGTTACCTACGTGAAGGCCTACGACGCCATCCGCTCGCTGTTCGCGGATCAGCCGCTGAGCAAGGCGCGGGGGCTGAAACCCTCGCACTTCTCGTTCAACGTGGAGGGCGGGCGCTGCGAGGTGTGCCAGGGCGAAGGACAGGTGAAGATTGAGATGCAGTTCATGGCCGATATCTACCTGACCTGCGAGGCCTGCAACGGCCACAAGTTCAAGCAGGACATTCTGGAAATCAAGTATCAGGACAAGAACATCTACGACATCCTGGAAATGACCGTGGAGGACGCCGTGGCCTTCTTCGCCGACCAGCCCAAGATTGTGGAGCGTCTGCGGCCGCTGAACGACGTGGGCTTGGGCTACATTCGCCTCGGCCAGTCGGCCAATACGCTCTCGGGCGGCGAGGCCCAGCGCGTGAAGCTGGCCTCGTTCCTGACCAAAGGCGCTACCCTGCAACAAGATAAAATCTTGTTCATCTTCGACGAGCCCAGCACCGGCCTGCACTTCCACGACATCAGCAAGCTGCTGCTGGCCCTGAATGCGCTGGTGGAGCAAGGCAACTCGGTGCTCATCATCGAGCACAACATGGACATCATCAAGGCGGCCGACTGGATTATCGACCTCGGCCCGGAAGGCGGCACCAACGGCGGCCACCTGCTCTTTGAGGGCACGCCCGAGGAGATGATAAAGCTGAAAGACACCAACGCCACAGCCCGGTTCTTGGCCGAAAAGCTGTAAAATCACGTTGCCCTGCTGCATGCAAACGCCCCGGATGGAAAACCATTCGGGGCGTTTGCGTATAGACTTAATTGCCCCATGGATAACTACCTCTTAACGCATCGCTATGATACCCGTTCACAAAAAGAAAGAGATGATTGCCTTCATCGAAAAACTGGAGGATGAAAATGTGCTGGCCCAGATACAGGCCCTGCTGGTGCGGGCAAAATCTGCTGTGCCCGCCGCGCCGGCCTCACCTGTAGCCGATGAAAAAGAAACAGCAACAGCAACGCCGCCAACAGAGTAGATGCCGGCCGCTAGCTGTTACACCTGTCCCTACCTACACTCCACGTAATGGCATCAACGTCTACGTTTGTACACACTTCGGAAGATGCATTGCCTAGCCGCCTGTGGCGTTGGATAGCAGCGGCGAGTATCGTTGGCAATATTGCGCTGAATTACGTGTCGCAGGCCTACCCCTTCAATGGGCAAACAAACGGACAGGTGTCCTATAAATACCCTACCCTGCTCACGCCGGCCGGTTACGCGTTCAGCATCTGGGGGCTGATTTTCCTGAGCCTGCTGGTATATGCGGTGTGGCAGCTGCTACCCAGCCAGCGGCGCAATCTGCTGCCAGATGCCGTGGCCCTACCCCTCATGGTGGCCAATTTGCTCACGGGGTTGTGGTTGGTGCTGTTTGCCTACGAGCGGCTGGCCCTGAGTGCGTTGGTGATGTTGGGCATACTCATCAGCCTGATTCTAGTATATGGCCGGGCGCGGCGGCTTGTGCTGGCTGGTACAAGCCCTACCCTCAGCAGCCTACCCTTTGCGCTATACCTGGGGTGGATTTCAGTAGCCAGTGTAATCAACTTCACGCTGGGCCTGTGGAGTTGGGGCTGGCACGGCGAAGAAAATGTGCGGGTGCTGCTCACGGCGGTGCTGTTGGCCGTGGTAGTGGCGCTCGGTCTGCTGGTGGCCCGTGAGTTTCGGGAGGTAGCGTTTCCGCTGGTGGTGGCGTGGGCGTTGGTGGCCATAGGCGTAGCGCGACAAAGTGCCTACCCCGAGTTGGCGTGGCTAGCCTGGGGTGGGGCAGCCGTGGCCGTAGTAGGTGGCCTATTGCTGGCCCGGCGGCGCTTGCAGGCCGCAGCAGGGTTATAGAAAGGAGTAGGGTAGGGCAAAACAAACGGCCTACTTCGGCGGGCGTGTTAACTTGCAGGCCAAACGTTCACCCTACGCTTTTTTACTATGCGCCAAAACATCGTTGCCGGCAACTGGAAAATGAACCTCACGCTCCAGGATGGCCTGGCTCTGGTTTCCGAAATCACCAACATGGTAGCCGACGAGGCCACCGGCTCTGCGGTGCAAGTAGTTATCTGCCCGCCATTCCCGTTCTTGTATAGTGTGGGCAAGCAGCTACCCGAGGGTAGCAACTTCCACCTGGGCGCCCAAAACTGCTCCGACAAAGAAAGCGGTGCCTATACCGGCGAGGTATCGGGCAAGATGCTGCAATCGGTAGGGGCAGCGTACGTGATTCTGGGCCACTCCGAGCGGCGCCAGTATTTCAAGGAAGATGATTTCCTACTCTCCCAGAAGCTGAAAGCTGCCCTAGCCGCCGGCCTGAAGCCGATTTTCTGCATCGGCGAGTCGCTGGAAACCCGTGAGGCCGAAGAAACCTTCGACTATATCAGCAAGCAGCTGAAAGATGGTCTGTTTCACCTTTCCAATGAGGAGTTTGCCCAAGTAGTTATTGCCTACGAGCCCATTTGGGCCATCGGCACCGGCAGAACGGCCACCAGCGCCCAAGCGCAGGAAGTACACGCTTTCATCCGTGAGCAGATTGCCCGAGCTTACGATGCCGAAGCGGCCGACAACACTACCATTCTCTACGGCGGCTCGGCTAACGCCCAGAACGCCCGCGAGTTGTTCTCCCAGCCCGACGTCGACGGCGGCCTCATCGGCGGTGCCTCCCTCAAGTCGCGCGACTTCACAGAGATTATCAAGTCGTTTTAGGGAGTAGGTAGCCCGTCATTCCGAGCTTGTCGAGGAATCTCGCGTGCTGATGGTAGATACTATCTTTCGTCAGCACGCGAGATTCCTCGACAAGCTCGGAATGACGGCCTTCTTAGCTCTTCTCCTACCCGTAGGCTGAACCAAAGGCGGCCGGGTTATTGTCTGCTCTACACTATGCTTGCTGAACTTTTCTTTGCTGGTTTTCTGACACTCGCGCCACCTGCGGCGAGGGTGCCGTTTGCCGCGCCTGCGCGGGTAGTAACCGTCGGGAGCGTAGACCCGTGCCGCGTGTACGGCTCTATCTTTCTCGAAATCGACCCACGGCGGCGCAACCAGTGTTTTGCCACGGTGTACGTGGAGCCGGAAGAAGCTTTCACCAATCTCATGGTGTATAAAGAAGACAACAAGCTCTTTGCCGACCAAGCCGGCCTGTGGGCCTTCACCGACGCCCGCGACTTTGCTGATTACCGCATTTTCGTAACCGAGAACCGGAACCTGGCTGATTTCACAATTCACTACACAGATGTACGTTCTTATGCCGGCTGTCGGCCGCAATAGGGCGCTTTTCATCATTCGCCGCAGAATTTCCGGCGACCTTGCCGCCCGAATCACCACGGGCGGCATTTTTTTTGCCTTCCCCCATTCTTTCCCCACACTATGGATTTTGTAGAAGTACGCGTTCAGGCTCCGCGCGAGCTGGCTGACATTCTGGTTGCCGAGCTAAGTCAGGTAGGTTTTGACACGTTTGAAGACAACGATGAGGGCTTTTGCGCCTATACCACCGAAGACGTGTTCAACCCCGATGATGTGGCTGAAATCATGAGCCGCTACCAAGGCACCGACGTTATCGAATACGACCACCGCATTATTACCCGCCAAAATTGGAATGCCGAGTGGGAGAAAAACTTCCAGCCCCTCATCATTGCCGATAAAGTATCGGTACGGGCGCCCTTCCATCCTAAGCCGGAAGGGTTGGCGTACGACATCGTGATTATGCCGCGCATGTCCTTCGGTACCGGTCACCACGAAACCACCGCGCTGATGATTGAAAATCAGCTGACGGTAGATCACCAAGGCAAGCGGGTATTGGATATGGGCTGTGGCACGGGCATTCTGGCTATTATGGCCGGCTTGCTGGGCGCCCGCGAAATCCTGGCCGTGGACGTGGAGCCCTGGACCGTAGAAAACGCCCGCGACAACGTGCAGGACAATGGCTTCCCCGAGGCCGAGTGCCGCCTGGGCGGGGTAGAAGTGCTGGCCGGCGAAGCGCCATTCGATATTATCCTGGCCAACATTAACCGTAACGTGCTACTAGAAGATATGCACGCCTACGCAGCTCTGCTACCTACCGGCTGCCCAATCATCTTTAGTGGCTTCTACGAAGAGGATTTATCCAAGATTCAAGAGGAAGCTGAAAAGCACGGATTGGCTTATCAATCAAATAGAAAGAAGAATAATTGGGTTTCCGCGATTTTTACGAAATTGTAGCCTGTTTAGTGGGTTTTGACGGTATCAGTATGAAAAAACAGGTTCTTGGCTGGCTTTGCGCGGTGATGGTGGGAATGGGAGTTCCGGCCTGGGCACAGCAAACTCGTCCGGCAACGGGTGCGGCCACCGCGGCGGCGCGTTTCACGGGTAAGCTCTCATCAGACCCGGCGCAGTTCATGCAGGACGTGCAACTGATGATGGCCGCTACCAATAATGCAGCAGCCAAAGCCTCGGCGGCGCGCTTGCAGGAGCTGTGGGCCAGCAATCGCCTCACCGCCACGCAGCAGGGCAAAGTGGCAGCTCTGTCGCAGCAGATGCTGGTAAAGAAGTTCAAGCCGCGCCCCCACCTCGAAACCCTGTATAACCTGCTGGTAACGGCCAAAACCAAGCAGAACTTCTCCGATCAGCAGACCGATGAGCTGCTGGACGTGCTGGCAAAAACGGTAGACAAAGACGACCCCCGCGAT
>Ga0210040_10001422_pt1 | contig 36205 bp, 28 predicted proteins | sample CryGeyCG12114_NA_FD_185462 | JGI IMG/M metagenome (GOLD analysis project Ga0210040, IMG submission 185462) | Groundwater microbial communities from aquifer - Crystal Geyser CG19_WC_8/21/14_NA (SPAdes) (version 2) | ecosystem: Environmental > Aquatic > Deep subsurface > Groundwater | place: USA...
CGGCTAAGGGCATTTGAGCCCAGGCGGCAGTGAGTTTAAACGCTGGTCTGAAAAACCAGTATTCTGAATACCCAGTGGTGGACCCACAGCTGCCTGGAAGCAAAATCCGGAAATATGGTAACCACCTACCAATAAACTATGCACCGGATTAATAGCTTTTTCCCGTATACGTCCTTCCGGATGACCTATAACTGTTCCTAAACCAATTCTAAAAATAGACGGGGAGTTACGGAAAGATATTGTCCTGCTCACCATGACTAAGTTATACCCATGTGAAACTTCGAAATGCTCTATTTCCTTAGGTGGGTTTTGAAGGTAAAGTTTGTGATGCACCAGTTCGGCGCTCCATCGTTGATAATCTAGGCGGTAAGCATAATAGGGAGAGCCGTGCCAGGGCCGGATTTAGTAACGGGCTATTAACTGTAGTGGCGCTTCTCCCTTCTGTTCAACTCGAAGGGGCATGGCAGGCTCCAAGAAGTACCCCCAAACACTTCGGCTGTAAAGCCCTGAGCAAAGGCAGAAATAATGCAGCATATCATTAATAATAGAGGCAGAACAAGTATATAGAAAATTGCTTTACTTTTTTCATCTGAATCGCGAATGTATATAATTTCTCAAAGGGAAATAGCTTGCGTCCGGGCTCAATTACCGTTGCCACAGAATTTAAGAAAAAGGCAGCGAAGTTTATCTTTAAAATTATGACCCGCACCCGATCATTATATTTCTGCAGAATAAAACTTGTTTAATATTTCTAAGAATTAAATAAAATCCAGTTTTAGATAGAGTAGAGGTAGTGTACTTGAAATAAGGAGGGGTATTTTGAAAGAATTACAAATTTACTCCACTTTTATGCTGTATAATTAAATAAATTACTCTTTTTTAAGCTTACAGACTTCAACTAAGTTTTGGTGCTTAAATTGGAATGCAAATAATAATTAATTTAAGGCACGAATCTCTTTAAGCAAGAGCTTATTCTTACTTTAAGTTAAATTCTCATAATATTCCTCATTAAATCATTACCATTATTGTAAATGCCCGCATTATTTCATCCTTATTTTTAGAACACTACCAGAGTAGAAGTAAGATTAAAAATTTACACTTAATAATGGTTTTTCCATTTAAAACAACATTATAATTATTAATGGATATTGGTATATTAACAAAAAGATAACATTAAAGTTAAAGCATAATGTGTATTATTGCTTAAGAATAAGCATGTTGCTTTAAGATTCATTTTTAAATGTTATATTATATTAGATATTAATTTTTGTTATGCCTTTACTTTCTTCGGTCTTGTTAGGATTATTTATTTTAGTGATACTAACTGTTTTTGGATGGCTAATTGTATTGGACTTAGATAATCGGAAAAAGTTAAAAATGTTCACTTCATCAAAAATCAAATCACGGCAGTATAAAAAGTAAAAAAGATGGCTGTTTTACCCGATAATTATTAGAGCTGAAGCAATAAATGCAGAAGAGAGGCTTATTTACCGAAATAGCACTTGATATTGATTGACTGATAAGACAATTAAAAATAATTAATTGGAAGCAGATTTATTTCACCCCTGCGGTTCTGAAAATTCTCAAATTCCAGAGTTGCAGGGGTGAACTTTTTAATTAGATTTTACCTGCGAATGTTAGCATCATTGGTTTAGGCCAGCATCGTTCCGGTTTAACCTTTGTACATTTATTTCGGTGTGCCGTACAGAATCCTGGATGGTGCCTTCGTGTTGTTCCAGTATTTTCCTGATAGCTACTTCTTCTACCACCCGGGCTTCTTTTCGGATAACGGGCACTTCGGTACGTTCTATCAGTTCAATTATTCCGGGCCGGAAATTGGTGAAGTTTGCTTCTCCCATGGTTGGGTTACCTAATACATGTTCGTTTCTCTGCTCGCGACGGCGAATAGGTTCGCCAACCGGCCGGTCTACAATATGGTTTCTGGCTTCGGAATTATTCTTCTGAATGGTACCCAGCTGTAAGTTAGCGTTTTCACTGGCCGGAACAGAAATTTTTGCCATCGAAATGGCCGGTGCAGGCGCTTGTATATTACCTGTACCAACTTCTGTTGTAGCCCGAGCCGGTGATTGATCATTTGCTTCGATATTATGTTCCTGCAGAATAGCGGAAGCCGTACGGGTTTCTGCCGGAGTAGAGGTATATACCGCAACTATAGCATTACTGTTGCGGGCCGCCGCCATGTTAGCGGTAGCATCAGCCGATGAAGAAAATAAAGAAAAGAAAAAACGATCATAAGCATCCGGGGCATTATCAACCTTCACCAGATTAGAATGAGGAGCAGCATAACGGGTAACCAGCTCTATTTTATCGCTGTTTATATTTGCAGCTTCTAGTTGCTTCACTGCCGCCTGGGCGGTCGGCACCTGGTTAAATATACCAATAACGGTTTGGGCTTTGCGGCCATTGTAAATATTGGTGTACTGGTATTGGGAGTGGTTGTAAAAATCAGTTGCAGCCCAATTATTTGCCGGTCCCAGAGAATTGCTTTGGGTCAATGCCTGTTGTATGGCCAATTCGGTTTCCCGGCTCAGGTTTCCTTTTTCATAAGGAGGCAGAGCGCGCAGCTGATCTACAGAAAGCTCGGGTAATGACACCACATCATTAGTATTAGCTAGTTCGGCTAGGCCAATTGGTATAAGAACTTGTTGCGGTTGTAATTGCACATCATTATTATTTGCATCCAACACCATGTAACGCACTTTACCAGCCTGCTCATCAATTATAAGCTCGGCTACATCTCCTAATCTTTGGTTCTGGCTATTTTTAACTATCCAACCTCTTATATCGGGCTCACCCTTGGTCGGGGTAAAATCGCTGCTGCTCAACTCAGATAATTGGTTTTTACTTTTTATATCGTTTATCATTTCTAGCTTTCTGGTTTTATTAAATAACCTTAAATATGTATTACAGAATTATATATACGGTAATTATTTTGAATGATGTAGGGAGTTCTGCTATTTTATTCTGGTTAATAACTTCTATCCAAAACTTGATTTATCTGTTATAATGTAGCTTTAGAATATATAAAATTACCTATTTGCTGATGAGTATTTATTGATCTAAATATTATTATATGTTGATATTTATTAAATTTATTTACCTGATAATTAATAAGTTTGTTTTAATTGTATAAAATGGCATTAGGCGGTATTGTTTAATGAAATTTATATTATTTAAGTAATTGCCCCAACTTATACTGCAGGCCTCCGTAAAGTTTGGTATAAGTTAAATAATATGAGCAGCATAAAAGATTTTCTTGGTTTAACTCCCGATGATGACGTAAATAGAAACGTTGATTCAGGGAACACGCCTACTGGTGAAACCAGGAAAATACCCATTATTCAGGAACAGGTTCAGATAAACAAAGAAGTTGTTGAATCCGGCACCGTTCGTATTTCTAAAAGCGTGCACGAAGTAGAAGAAATGTATAACATACCTATTTCGTACGAAGAACACGAAGTACAACGGGTAACCCTGAATCAATACGTTGATGATGCCCCCCCCGCCATCCGGTACGAAGGTGATACCATGATTATTCCGATTTTGCGGGAAGAGGTAGTAGTTCAAAAACGGCTCGTGCTGGTAGAAGAGGTACATATAACCAAACACCAGGTAGAAAAAACGGTTCAGCAACCCGTAACCTTGCTTAAAGAAGAGCTTGTGGTTGAGCGTAGAACCAGAGATAATACAAATATAAGTAATACCAATAACAGCAGGACAAACCCTGTAGTTTAATTTTAATAATTTAATTTAACCAGAACGCTAAAACAAATAAAACTATGGCACAAACAGTAATTGGAATTTTCGACAACTCAAATCAGGCGCAAAATGCTGTTCAGCAGTTAGTGAGCAGCGGTGTTAGCCGCGACAATATAGATATTGCTGATGCTTCTGCATATAACAGTAGCACCGATTACAACGATAGAGATAACGACAACGATAATGATGGTATCGGCGGATTCTTTAGTTCTTTATTCGGAATGGATGATGACGATTCTAAAAAATATTCGCATGTAGCCCGTCGGGGTTGCACTGTAACCGTGCATACGCAATCCAGCGATGAATCCGAAAGAGTCGCAGATCTGCTGGATCAGTACGGTGCCGTGGATGTGGATGAGCAAGCCTCCCGTTATGGTTATTCTGGCTCAACTGGTACATCATCTGCAAACCTGGGATCAGGCGCAACCGGCGTAGGTTTAGGTGCATCGGATATGGGCACCGGAACCGTAGCTACAGGAATGGGAGCAACCAACATGGGTATGGGAACAACTGATTTAACTCCTTCCGGTACTACCAGCACAGGCTTAAATTCTGTAAATATGGATGCTGGAGCAACTACTTCCGGTGCCGGCTTAACTAACACCGACGCAGATTTTGATAGAACCGACATTAACCGCGATAATTTAAATACGAACCAGGCTATTCCGGTAATTGAAGAAAACCTGCAGGTAGGAAAACGGGAAGTAGAAACCGGTGGTGTACGTGTACGCAGCCGTATCGTAGAACGCCCGGTAGAAGAACATTTGCGTTTGCGCGAAGAGCGCGTTAATATTCAGCGTAACCCGGTTAACCGTCCGGTAAGCGATGCCGATTTGAATAATTTCCGGGAAGGTACCATTGAAGTAACCGAGCACGCTGAAGTGCCGGTTGTAAACAAAGAAGCCCGGGTGGTAGAAGAAATCACTTTAGGCAAAGAAGTTACCGAACGCGATGAAGTAGTTAGAGATACTGTTCGTAAAACTGAAGTAGACGTAGATAACCTAAGCGGTAATGCTGACAATGTACGTACCGGATCCATCGATAATTTAGATGATGATGACGACCGGATGGGAACAGATACTGGCAGAACCAGTGGCGTTTAAGTTAGATCTTAATATCCGAATATAAAATAGAAAAACGGCTCCTAAAAATAGGAGCCGTTTTTTTTCTCTTACTATCAATGCAGAAGTGTAAATACTATTTTTCGGTTTTGAGCAACTTTGAATATAGTTAATCTGTTTGCCTACCCGGAGATAAGTAGCCTTTAAAATGAAACTGATATTGGTTTTTGTACTTTGCCCTGCAGTAATATATTACGGAAAGGTTTTTCGGGTAAAGTCAGTAAGGGTAAGGTAGCATGGCAAACCAATTCTTTAGAAATGCTGATATGGAACAGATTTTCGAGAAAACTTCGGTCGTGGATGGATACCGCTAGAACATCGGCGTTATTTTCCTGCGTAAATTCCCGTAGAGCGGCAACCACATCTTTATCCTGAATTTGGGCAATGCTATATTTGTTATCAGGAAAATGCTTTGTAATATCCCGAATAATTTGGTTATCGGAGTAAATATTTAATAGTTTATTATTGAGAATATTAATAATAGCCACCTCTGCATCATAAGGATTGGCAATGCGGAATAGCTGTTGCAGGAAAACAGTTTCATCGCTTTCAAAATCGGAAGCGTAAGCAATATGTTTGAAGCCTTTAAAAGTAGCTTCGGCAGGAATTGCCAAAACCGGGCAAGCCGCAATTTTAATAAATTCGGATGTATTAGTACCAATTAATTTATTCAGGAAATTAGTGGCACCTCTGGTACCCATTACCACTATATCCACGGCTTTAGTTTTTACCAATTCGTTCAGGTTGGCCAGAAAATAACCGTACTGGCAAATAGTTTCTACCTCAAACCGAAAGCCATTCTCTAACCTTAGCTCTCTTGATAACCGGTTTAATTCCTGTTTATAATCTTCTTCCAGTTGGGCGTCCGTAGGAATAGCAATTCCTCCTTCCAAAGGCGTTATCGGTAAATTGATGATATGCGCAATAATCAGTTTACCTCTTACCTGGCTAGCTAAGGCGGCGGCGTAGTTTAACGCATTAGTAGCGTTCTGAGAAAAGTCGGTGGGTACAAGAATCGTTTTCATAAGGCTTGGCTTTTGCGTGAATATTTTTCTTCAGTATTAAATCAGCTTAAGTGCAAGATTGTTTTTTGCTCTTTTCTTGTACCAAATCTATAATCAATATAAATAAAAAAACATGATGTTCATTCTATACTTCTATGACTTTTATCATGTAGATAATTCTGTATTAAAAATGTAAAGGCAATATTTTTTAGAATAATACCAATCAACTACTTTTATCCCCGACAAACAGCAGTTCTTGACGAAATGCAATATTAGCACACCTTATATTACTTTATGACTTCTTATAACAGTTGGCATCATCCTTATGCCATTAATGAAAATTACAGCCAGCGCGTAGCTTATTTCTGTATGGAATATGGCATTCATCAGGCTTTAAAAATATATTCCGGAGGCTTGGGATACTTGGCCGGTTCGCATATGCGCAGTGCCTACAATTTAGGCCAGAACCTGATTGGCATTGGTATTCTCTGGAAATATGGCTATTACGACCAAGTGCGTAATGATGACCAAACCATGCGCGCGCAATTTCTGGAAAAAGATTATACCTTTTTGGAAGATACCGGTATTAAAGTACAAGTTACCATACATGGTAATTTAGTTTGGGTGAAAGCCTTGGTACTAAAACCCGAAACATTTAATACTGTTCCAATTTACCTGCTTACCACCGATATTCCGGAAAATGATTACCTGAGCCGCACCATTACCCACAAACTGTACGATTCCGAAGCGCCGGCGCGCATTGCCCAAAGTATAGTATTAGGAATTGGTGGCGCCAAAGTAGTAGAAGCCCTAGGTGGTGCCGATTTGCACCATATAAATGAAGCTCACGCTTTACCTTTGGCTTTTCATTTGTACGATAAATATAAAGATACCGCCGAAGTTAAACAGCGGTTGGTTTTTACCACCCACACTCCCGAAAAAGCGGGCAACGAAGAACACGAAATTGACCTGCTCAATGTAATGTCTTTCTTTGGTCCGGTGCCGGTGGAAGAAGCCCGGAAAATTACCGGTATGGATGGCTCTTTATTTAATCATACTTTAGCAGCTCTCCGTTTATCCAAAATAGCAAATGGTGTATCGCAGTTGCACGGCGAGGTTTCGCGGCAAATGTGGCAGGATAACCCGGGCATCTGCGAAATAAAAGCCATTACCAATGCGCAAAATGTACCTTTCTGGCAAGATGCAACTTTGCAGCAGGCATTGGCTGATAATGATAACGATGCATTGGTACAGCGCAAAGCCGAAATGAAAAAAACGCTGTTTGAAGTAGTTGCCGATCAAACCGGGAAACTTTTTGATCCGGAAGTACTCACCATTGTTTGGTCCCGCAGATTTGCCGGTTATAAAAGAGCCGATTTAATTATCCGGAATATTCATCGTTTCTTCGATTTAATAAATAAAGCCGATCAGCCGATACAGGTAATCTGGGCCGGGAAGCCTTATCCATTAGATTTGGGAGCCGTAGATCTTTTCAATAAATTAGTAAAGCTTTCTTACCAAAAAAACAATTTTGCCGTTTTAACTGGCTACGAAATTGATCTGTCTAAAAAATTAAAGCAAGGAGCCGATATTTGGCTGAATACGCCGCGCCGGACACGCGAAGCTTCGGGTACCAGCGGCATGACGGCCGCAATGAACGGCGCTATTAACTTCTCGGTGCAGGACGGCTGGATTCCGGAATTTGCCCGCCACGGCGAAAATAGTTTTCTGCTGCCCATCATCGATCCGGCGCTACCCGAAAACGTGCTGGATGATGCCGATTATAATAACCTGATGCTGATTCTGGAGAATGAAATAATCCCGGCGTATTACCAGGACCGCAACAAGTGGATGAGCATAATGAAAGAAAGCATGCACGACATTGTGCCTCAGTTTAGCGCCGATAGAATGGCGGATGAATATTACCGGATTATGTACCAGATGTAACCAGAAGAAAAAATATTAAGCGTACTTGATTAATTTTGAGGAAAAGTAATGTCGTAAGGTAAACTGAGTTGATCCTTATCATCGCGGGAAGACCTTTGCGGTTTACGACCAAGTAACTTCTTGCCGGATAACAGAATTAAGCTTAAGCAAGGTAAAGCAAGATTAATTATCAATGGCAACTATTTAAGTAAAGCGCGGGTACAATTTCCGCGCTTTACTTTTGTATTCAAATACTAAAATTATTCTTTTAACTACCACTCAGAATTTTCACGTTCGTGAGGGCCATTTCTAAGCATAAAATTTATTTAGAATTTCCCTTAACAGTAACTATTTTGTGCTGAAAGGAATATTATTAGCGGAGCAGGTGCAGCTCCGGCATCTTGTATTTCTTTTTCAGCTGATATATCATAATTCCAACTTATCCTTTTAGAGAATAAATCCGGCTTTACTCTAATGCTTTTATAAGCTTAGCTGTAATATAAAGAATCAAGTTCCGGCAAAAAAACAGCTCTGATTATAAAGTATATAGAATGTGCTATTTATATGATTTAATTGTTAATTATTCAAAATGTAACCTCTTTAATCTGGATATAAATGGATAAATTTAAAAATAACTCTACCAGTAAGAAAAAAATAGAAAAAATAATACTGGATTAAACTAATATTTTTTTGAATCGTAGTACTTGTCTGATTTTTCGCTGGTGGCTATATTTGAATTGTTGCTTTAAAACGAAGAGTAAAATGAATCAAAAGGATTATTACATTACTTCTATCGATAACAAACAGTACAATATCAGGCTTTGCGAAATAGTAGCTACCGGCAATGAGTCGCAGGAATACGATAAACTATTTATAATTTACAAAACACCTGCAGGTGAATTTCTGAAAAGAGTAAAGCATTTTCATCCGGTTGCCGGTACGCCCGAAATATCTTACGAGTTGATTTCGAATAAAGAAGTGGAAGTTTATAAGCAAAAAAGGTTCTGATACATTTTATACTATCTTCTATATGTCATCAATCTGCCTTGCATAAAATGTAAAAATAATTTGTTTGTTGCATAAGGCACAGGGTAAATGCTGTTTTGAACAGGAAAGCTCTTTATTAATTCTACTATCTATAAACCGTCAATAATCCGAATTAAAGCAATCACTAATATCAACTTAAATAGATTGTACAACACCTCACATTCACTGACGGTAATCGTTCCATCGCCAATTAATAATTACAACTATTCCCTTTCATGCCGATCTAAGGAGCACTTTGTTTGTTTCGGCTTTAATCCTTAAATAAACCCAACAAAGCTACATTCGGCTGCTTTTTTTATTTTATTCTTAAAGTTTTTTCTTCCTAAAATAAATTTTGCTTTTTTTACCTTTGAAGAAGCTTAGTTAATTGAAAAATTAAATTATTTAATATTTTTAGGATTATTTATAAGAATTAAGGTAAAATAATCTAATTTTGGTTGAAAGTACTTTAATATATAGAATTACAGCAGCATCTTCTACAACACGCCTTTTAAAATTACGTTTTAAAGGTATTGTAAAATTTAAATATATATTAACTGCTATTTAAAAGCCTATTGAAAAGTTTAGTTACACCAGATTTATCAGGAAAAAGAGCAATTGTATTTGGAAAAGATTCGTGTATTGGGGCTAAGATTAGTAAATCTTTACCGGTTACAGTTACTGTGGTAACAGATACTATGGCCCCATCGGTAATCTCAGATAATGCTGTAAGTAAATGCGGCATTTATTCCGGACAAATGTCAGATCAGCTAAACGCGGGCGATAAGAATTCACTTATCTTAATCGATATGCTTTTTCCAGAATTAAATAAGGGTATACAACAAAAGCCGGCATTAGGTAAGCTGGTTAAATGCCTAAAAACAATAGCCGTCAACTTAAAAAAAGGGATTTGGTTAGAATGGGCCTTTAAACAGGTTAAAACACCGAACCAAATTAGTACCAATCCCTATCTCTGCTGCAATACAATTTCCGGATTTCACCCGGCTGAAGTTATAATTTTTTTGGAGCTGTTGCCAGCTATTATAATTGGTAAATCATATTCGGATGTTTTCCAATATCGGCAGGTATTGGTTTATAATCAGATTTTGCACCCTTAGCTTCAACCTTTAAATACATATTCATACAACCAATAAACATGAAAAAAAAAGTTTTAATTACGGGAGGTGCTGGTTTTATAGGTTCGCACCTAGCAGATGAGTTACTGAATTTTGGTTATGAAGTAAGGGCTTTAGATAACCTGTCGGAGCAGGTGCATGGCAAGAACTGCGAACGTCCGGAGTATTTAAATCCTGCCGTAGAGTTGATTGTGGGGGACGTTCGCGATAAGCACACCGTAAAAGAAGCTTTACAAGGCGTACACGCTGTTTTTCATTTTGCTGCTATGGTAGGCGTAGGGCAAAGCATGTACGAAATAAAGGAATATACCGATGTAAATAATATTGGCACTACTGTGCTGCTGGAAGCTTTAATTGAAAACCCGGTTGAAAAACTGGTGGTTGCCTCCAGTATGAGTATCTACGGCGAAGGTTTGTACCAGAATGCGGCCGGCCAATTGGTTACCGCTACGGAGCGGCCCCTGGAACAACTAAAAGCCGGGCAATGGGAAGTTTTGGATACTGATGGCCAGGAATTAACGCCTATTCCAACTTCAGAAAACAAAATTCCTAGCCTTTCTTCGGTCTATGCCCTTTCTAAATACGATCAGGAGCGCTTGTGCCTGATGGTAGGACGGGCTTATAATATACCTACGGTAGCTATGCGCTTTTTTAATGTGTACGGCACTCGCCAGGCCTTATCAAATCCTTATACCGGGGTTTTGGCTATTTTTGCTTCCCGTTTCCTCAACGATAATCCGCCCATGATTTTTGAAGATGGCGAACAGCAGCGGGATTTTGTGCATGTACGGGATGTGGCTTTGGCTTGCCGCCTGGCTTTAGAAACGCCCGAAGCCGCCGGACAGGTATTTAATGTGGGCAGCGGTAATAATTATACCATTACCGAAATTGCCGAGCGTTTGGCCCAGGTTTTAGGGAAAGATCACCTGGCTCCCCAAATTACCGGTAAGTACCGGGTGGGCGATATCCGCCATTGCTACGCCGATATTTCGCTGGCAAACAAAATATTAGGATTTTATCCGCAGGTAGAATTTAACAATGGCTTACAGGAATTAGCCGAATGGTTAGAAGGTCAAATTGCTTACGACCGGGTAAATGAGGCCAGCGCCGAATTAGCGGCCCGTGGTTTAACCGTTTAATTAACCCTGCCATTTATCTTTTACCTAAATTTAGAATTGTTATGTCGCAAGATTCCCTTACAGATAATACAGAAGAAATAATGCCGCCGGCTCTGGGTTTAGTAGAATGGTTTCGTCCGGGTGAGCATGCCCGGGTAGAGCAGCTATTAGCCGATATAAAACAATTAGGCATAAACGAACTGCGCACGGGTATTTCCCCGGCTGATTATCTTGCTTCCGGCGGAAAAGATTGGTTTAACTGGTTAATTCCCACCTTAGCGCAACACATCAATATATTACCCTATTTTACCTTGTCTGGGGCAGAGTCAGGTGTTTCAACCTATATTTCTTCTGCGCCGGTTCAATGGCCAGATGTTATTCAGAAAATCCTTACTGATTTAGGTAATTATTTTGAATGGGTAGAATTACAGACGGAGCCAACAACTGAATTTACCGGTATGCTAAGTAGTGTTATGAAACTAGCAAAGCAAAACGGTAAAAAAGTAGTTTTAAGTGGCATCAACCCGAATGATCATAACCAATTAAGTTCTTTGTTTACAAGCGAGGTGCTACCCTATATAGATGCGCTTGGTTTAACTAACTTCCGGTTTCAGTTTGCTCCCAAAGCAACGGACTGGAAAGGAATAATCGGCAAAGTACAAAGCTTGCTGAATCAGAATACATCTACGGCGGAAATCTGGATTACTGAAGCTGGCTTCTCTACCTGGCAGCATGATGAGTTCATGCAACTACAGGTATTTAGGAATGTTTTAAAAGCCAATGTTGCCCGGGTATACTGGTATAACTTACAAGACCAGGATCAAGAAACTATTTTGGAGCAGAATATTGATAGTGACGAACGGGAGCATCAGTTTGGCTTAAAACATGCCGACGGCAGCCCAAAATTATTATACCGCTTAATTGCTGATTACGGCATTACTGGTTTAAACCGGCTTACCTGTATCAAAAGGAACGTAAGCTATAACCCCGAAGATAAATATACGGTTATTACCGGTGGCGCCGGTTTTGTGGGCACCAACTTAGCTAAACGTTTACTGGAAGCTGGCAAGCGGGTAGTAGTACTGGATAACCTTTCCCGTGCCGGTGTAGAACGTAATCTGCAGTGGCTCCACGATCATTACGAAAATCGTTTGGAAGTATACGTAGGTGATATCCGCGATTTGGCTACCATAAAACGCATCATGAAAGGCGCCGACCAGGTATTTCATTTTGCCGCCCAGGTTGCCGTTACTACTTCGTTGCATGCGCCGATTAACGACTTTGAGATAAATGCCCGGGGTATCATTAATGTGCTGGAAGCCATTCGGGCCCAGGATAATCCGCCTTCTTTGGTATTTACCTCCACCAACAAAGTGTACGGCGGGCTGGAAGACCTGGTGTTTGTAGCCGATGGTTCGCGGTATAATCCTTCGGACAAATATATTTTACAAAACGGCATTGGCGAAAGCCGTTCCCTTGATTTCCACAGCCCGTATGGCTGTTCCAAAGGAGCCGCCGACCAATACGTAATTGATTACGCCCGGACTTACGGTATTCCGGCGGTTGTATTCCGGATGAGCTGTATTTACGGCCCGCACCAGTACGGTACCGAAGATCAGGGCTGGGTGGCACATTTTGTTATCCGGGCCATCGAAAACGAACCAATCAGTATTTACGGCGATGGCAAACAAGTACGCGATGTATTATTTGTAGAAGATTTGGTAGATGCGTTTTTATTAGCGCAAAAGCATATTGCTACTTTATCGGGGCAGGCCTTTAACATTGGCGGCGGACCCGAGAATACCACCAGCTTGTTAGAATTACTGGATTTGATAGGCGAATTTCAGGGACAAAAAATACCGATGAACTTTGGCGATTGGCGCCCAGGCGACCAGCATTATTACGTGTCGGATATCCGTAAATTTAAGAAAGCTACCGGTTGGTATCCGAAACATTCGGTGCCGGAAGGGGTAGCCAAATTATACCGTTGGCTTTGTGAGGCCCGGGGAATAGAAGTGCCCGCAGATTTTATGATGCTGGTTGAAAGTGAGAACACAAAAGTTGTAGTAGCCTGATGAACGCTGAATTAATACAAAAAACACCTAATACCGATACCCAGCTTACCACCATGCGCGCTGCCATTATAGCCGCGCCGCAAACCGTAGAAGTAAAAGAAATTGCTTTACCCGAACCCGGACCTACGCAAGTCCGCCTGAAACTGGAAGGTTGCGGATTGTGTGCCTCCAATATTCCGGTTTGGCAAGGCCGCGAGTGGTTTTCTTACCCCATTGCCGCCGGTAATCCCGGCCACGAAGGTTGGGGCATAGTAGATGCCGTAGGTACTGCGGTTACAAACGTGCAGGTTGGCGAGCGCGTAGCCGCCATCACGTACAATGCTTATGCCGAATATGATTTAGCGGAAGCAGATTCGTTGGTAAAAATTCCGGCCTCTTTAGCCGGTGTTCCTTTTCCGGGCGAGCCCTTGGGATGTGCCATCAATATTTTTAAACGTTCCGATATCCAGGCCGGGCAAACAGTTGCTATTATTGGTATTGGTTTTCTGGGCGCTTTATTAATCCAGTTGGTAAAAAATGCCGGGGCCAAAGTTATTGCCTTGTCGCAGCGCGATTTTTCTTTAGAAATAGCACAAGCATGCGGTGCCGACGAAGTTATTAAACTGGATGATCATTATCAGATCATTGAAAAAGTAAAAGCCTTAACCGATGAAAAGTTCTGCGAACGCGTAATTGAATGTACCGGTAAAGAATGGCCACTGAATATAGCGGGTGAACTGACGGCCGAGCGGGGCAAATTAATTATTGCCGGTTTCCACCAGGATGGTATGCGTGCGGTGAATGTGCAGCTTTGGAACTGGCGCGGCCTGGACGTAATCAATGCCCACGAACGCGACCCTAAAATCTACCTGCAAGGTATGCAGGAAGCTTTGGAGGCCGTAGAAACCGGACGCATGAATCCGCAGCCACTTTATACCCATACCTACGAACTGGAAAATATCTCCGCAGCATTCCAGGCCCTGCAAAATCGCCCGGATGGTTTTATGAAAGCTTTAATTAAATTTTAAAGCTGGATAGAGCTGATTAGGTGCTGTATGATGTGTAATTAGTGGTGTATTGGAGTAAATAAAGTTTCTCTCCACCAGGTGGCATCCACCCAGGAGGGATTTAGAGTGGGGCTAAATAAGGCAGCTTTTAATCCGACCAATGATTATCAATACTACACTATTCAAAATATTTAAGGCAATTTAATCTGCTACAGGCTAATGCCCTCTATAGCTTAGTGGGTGGAAAAGTACGCAAGCAAATATGCAAGAAGAACAAACAGATAATACCCTAGCTATACCGAATAAGCAGAATCACTTACCTAAACTTGGCTTTTTAGGCGTCGGTTGGATTGGCCGCAACCGCATGGAGGTAATCGCCAAAGACCAGGCCGGTGAAATAACATATATTTTCGATCCGGTACCGGCAAATGCCGAAGAAGCCCTTAAAACTGCTCCTGCGGCTAAAGTTGTAAGTTCTTTAACCGAAATGCTGCTGCCCGAAACCGATGGCATTGTGATTGCCACTCCCAGCGCTTTACATGCTGATCAGGCGATAACGGCTCTAGAAGCAGGAAAAGCGGTTTTCTGCCAGAAACCCCTTGGTCGCAACCGTGAAGAAACCGAGCGGGTAGTAGCCGCCGCCCGCGCTGCTAATAAGCTATTAGGTGTCGATTTATCATATCGTTACACCCAAGCCATGCAGGCCGTACATCAGGTTATTCAATCCGGCGAGCTGGGTACTATTTACGGTGTAGAGTTAACGTTTCATAATGCGTATGGTCCCGATAAACCATGGTTTTACGATCCGAAATTATCCGGCGGCGGCTGCGTAATAGATTTAGGCGTACACCTGGTAGATCTGGCGTTGTGGTGCCTCAACTTCCCGGAAGTAGAAGAGGTTAGCAGCAGCTTATTCAGTAAAGGGCAGCGCATAACCGCTGCCGAAAATAAAGTAGAAGATTACGCTACGGCCAGCATGGATTTAAAAACCGGCACCCACGTGCAGTTAACTTGTTCCTGGAATTTGCCGGCCGGTCAGGAAGCCATGATCAGTGCTATTTTCTACGGTACCAACGGGGGCGTAGCTTTCAAAAATACCGGCGGTTCTTTTTATAATTTTGTGGCCGAACGTTATTCTGGTACGCAAACCCATACTCTTTGCGCTTCTCCCGATGAATGGTCGGGCCGGGCTGGCGTAGTTTGGGCCAACCGGGTGGCAGCCGGTGAAACGTTTAATTCAGAAGCCGAAGAATTTGTGAAAGTGGCAGCGGTGTTGGATATGATTTACGGCCGGTAAAGCATGCGAGAAAATAAGCCTTTAAGAATATTAATGACCGCCGATGCGGTGGGCGGCGTCTGGACGTACGCGCTGGATTTAATCGGAGAAATGGCCTATTGTGAGGTAGAATTTGGTTTAGCCACCATGGGAGCCTCACTCACAGCCCAACAGCACGCCCAAATTTCTGAGTACCCCAACGTTACCCTCTTCGAAAGTACCTATAAACTGGAGTGGATGGATGATCCGTGGGATGACCTAAAACAGGCCGGCGAATGGTTGTTAAAGCTTAATAAAGCATTTAAGCCGGATATTATTCACCTGAACAACTTCGCGCACGGCAACCTGAACTGGGAAAAACCGGTGTTAATGGTGGTGCATTCCTGTGTTTTGTCGTGGTGGCAGGCGGTGAAAGGCGAAGCAGCTCCGGATTATTGGCATACTTACCGCCAGGTAGTTACCACCGGTTTACAGGCCGCCGATCTGGTGATAAGTCCTTCTAAAGCCATGTTGCGGGAGGCCGAAGCTTTATACGGGCCATTTAAATCGAGTCAGGTTATTTATAACGGGCGCAATCCCGACATCTTTAGTTTTAAAACCAAAGAACCTTTTATATTTAGTATGGGGCGGGTGTGGGACGAGGCCAAAAACCTGCAAGCCCTGGCCTCTGTTGCCGCTCAATTAAGCTGGCCGGTATATATTGCCGGTAACGCTGTTCATCCGGTTACGGGTACCGTGCAGGCTTTGGAAAATGTACATTACCTGGGTACTTTAACCCCGGCCGAAACGCGGGAATACTTAAGCCGGGCAGCTATTTTTGCCTTACCGGCCAAGTACGAACCCTTTGGTTTATCGCCGTTGGAAGCTGCGCTTTCGGGTTGTGCTTTGGTATTAAGTAACCTGGCTAGCTTGCAAGAAATATGGGGGGAAGCTGCTACTTATATCCAGCCGGATGATGCCGAAGCTTTAACGCAAGCGCTTAACATATTGATAAAAGATGAATTGACCCGCACCCAGCTGGGGAGCCGGGCCCTGCGCCAAGGCATACAATATACCGCCAAGCAAATGGCCCGGCATTATTTAAAAGCTTATTCTTTGCTGTTTCCGGTTATGCAAGAAGATGAAGAGGAACAGCAAATTCTAGTATCTTAATTATATGAAATTAGTTTTATTTTATCATTCCCTGCTTTCGGATTGGAACCACGGCAACGCCCATTTTTTGCGCGGCATTGTGCAGGAGCTAAAGGTAAGGGGGCACGACGTGCAGGTTTACGAGCCAGAAAAGGGCTGGAGCTTACAAAATTTAATCAGTGAATACGGCGAAGAAAAGCTGAACGAACTGCAACGATATTATCCCGGCTTAAAAACCAATTTCTATAACCTGGATACTTTAGACCTAGACCTGGTTTTAAAAGATGCTGATCTGATTTTGGTGCACGAGTGGAATGATCACGAACTGGTAAGACGGGTAGGAGAGCACCGGCAAAAAAGTAAGTATAAGTTAATTTTCCACGATACGCACCACCGGGCCGTAACCGAAAAAGCCAGTATGGCCGCGTACGATTTACGGCATTACGATGGCGTGCTGGCTTTTGGCGAAGTCATCAAAAATATTTACCTGCAGGAAGGCTGGACGCAAAAAGCCTGGACCTGGCACGAAGCGGCGGACGATTCGGTTTTTTATCCGCGCACCCCCACTACCTACGACGGCGATTTGGTTTGGATTGGTAACTGGGGTGATGAAGAACGTACAACCGAGCTGCACGAGTTTTTGATTAATCCGGTAAAAGAATTAGGGCTAAAAGCAAAAATATACGGTGTGCGTTATCCGGAGCACGCGTTAAAAGCTTTGGCGGAGGCCAACATTGAATACGGGGGCTGGTTGCCCAATTATAAAGCACCCGAAGTTTTTGCGAAGTACAAAGTTACGGTACACGTTCCGCGACGGCCTTACGTGGAAGCTTTGCCCGGTATTCCTACCATTCGTCCGTTCGAAGCCCTGAGTACCGGTATACCTTTAATTTCTGCTCCCTGGGAAGATGCCGAACATTTATTTACACCCGGTAAAGATTTCCTGGTGGCCTGTAACGGCGAAGAAATGAAGCAGCACTTGCAAACTGTTTTGCATAATCCGCAGGTTGCCGGTGAACTAAGAAGCAACGGTATTAAAGTAATAAACGCTAAACATACTTGTGCGCACCGCATAAACGAGTTGGAGGTAATTTGTGCCGAGTTGGGCATCAGCCCGGAGAAAATATATACCGACTTTAACGACAGAATCATCCATGCAAAATAAAAAAAGCTTACATATTGCTTTCTTTGGCTCCAGCCTGGTTTCGGCTTACTGGAATGGGGCCGCTACTTATTACCGGGGCATTGTACGGGCTTTGCACGAACAAGGGCATCAAGTTACCTTTTATGAGCCCGATGCTTACCAACGGCAGGAACACCGGGATATAGCCGACCCGGAATGGGCCAAAGTAGTGGTGTACCCGGCTACCGAAGAAGCGGTTTATAAAGTATTGGCCGATGCTAAAGCTGCCGATTTGGTGATAAAAGCCAGCGGTGTTGGGGTATTTGACGAATTACTGGAAGCGGAAGTACTGAAGCTGCAAACGCCAGAGCGCCTGGTAATTTTTTGGGACGTAGATGCCCCGGCAACTTTAGACCGGGTACAACATAACCCCCAGGATCCGTTTTTGTCGCTGATACCGCAATATGACCTGGTGTTAACTTATGGCGGCGGCGATCCGGTCATTCAGGCTTATACCGTCTTAGGCGCAAAACAATGCGTGCCGGTTTACAATGCCCTGGATACCGCTACCCATTTCCCGGTAGAACCAGATTCCCGGTTTGCCTGTGATTTAGCTTTCCTGGGTAATCGCTTACCCGACCGCGAAACCCGGGTAGAACATTTCTTTTTAGAAGTAGCCGCTATGCTGCCGCAGAACAAATTTATAATTGGCGGTAGTGGCTGGGGCGATAAACCCATGAGCGGGAATATCACTTACATCGGCCATGTTTATACCCAGGAGCATAACGCGTTTAACTGCACGCCCAAAGCTGTGTTAAATATCAGCCGTGAAAGCATGGCTCGCTACGGTTTTTCGCCGGCTACCCGCGTATTTGAAGCGGCCGGTGCCGCAGCCTGTATTATCACCGATTATTGGGAAGGCATTGATTCTTTTTTTGAACCCGGAACCGAAATTTTAGTAGCCCGCAACGGTGCCGAAGTAGCCCAAATCTTATCGGATCTGACCCCAGAAAAAGCCCGGGCCATCGGCCAAGCGGCTTATAAAAAGGTGTTAGCGGCGCATACTTACGCCCACCGGGCCGATCAGCTGGAAAAATTACTTTTCGACAAAATTGCCGAACAAAAGGAGGCAGTAGCATGAGGGAATCATCGCTGAATATTGTCATTCTGGGTTTGTCCATTACTTCTTCCTGGGGCAACGGCCACGCTACTACTTTTCGGGGTTTGGTGCGGGAGTTGACGGCCCGCGGGCACCAGGTAAATTTCCTGGAACGGGACGTGCCCTGGTACGCTTCTAACCGCGATTTGCCCAACCCGGAATATTGTACTACAGCATTATACCAGTCGTTAAATGATTTGCAGAACCGTTTTACTGATTTGGTGCGTGAAGCAGATTTAGTAATAGTTGGTTCTTACGTGCCCGAAGGGGTAGCCGTAGGCGATTGGGTAATAAAAACGGCCACCGGTATTAAAGCTTTTTACGATATCGATACACCGGTTACCTTGGCCAAGCTGGAGCGGGAAGATTATGAATACCTGCATCCCCGTTTAATTCCGCAGTACGATTTATATCTATCCTTTACCGGCGGACCTACTTTAAACCGTTTAGAAAAAGAATTCGGGTCGCCGATGGCGCGGGCTTTATATTGTTCTTTCGATCCGGAATTATATTTCCCCGAAACGCAGCAAACTCAATGGGATTTGGGTTATTTAGGTACGTACAGCGACGACCGCCAGCCTTCTTTAGAGCAGTTGATGTTGGATGCCGCCCGGCAATGGCCCGCCGGTAAATTTGTAGTGGCGGGTCCGCAATACCCGGCTACCATTCAATGGCCGGCAAACACCTTGTACATCCATCATCTGCCGCCGGCCGAACACCGGAAATTTTACAACAGCCAACGTTTTACTCAGAATATTACCCGGGCCGATATGATCAAAGCCGGTTATTCGCCTAGTGTGCGGTTGTTTGAAGCAGCCGCCTGCGGTATTCCCATTATCAGTGATTATTGGGTCGGATTAGATTCGCTGTTTGCTTTTGATGAGGAAATATTAGTTTCTTATTCGGCGCAGGATACCTTGCGTTTTTTAAAAGATATACCGGAGCAGGAACGGAAAGCCATTGGGGAGCGGGCACGGCAAAAAGTATTGCACCAACATACGGCAGCTCACCGGGCCCTGGAAGTAGAGCAATATGTAAAAGAGCTCACCGGAAGTTTCAATTCGATTGCATAAAATAACACCCGTTTAACTTACCAAGTTAGCGATAGTTATTAATCGCTGCCGGGTAAGTTTTGGTGCCTGAATAACTCTTCCGAAAGAAAAACGGGCATTTTATAATATATGTAAAACCACTAAAGATACCTTTAGGTATAAGAAAGGCATCTTTTAATACCGTCTGAACTACATGACCGATTTACAGGAAGAAATTCAACAATTAGGCCCCTGGTTTCATAATATCCACTTACCCGACGGCACCCAAACGGCTCCGCAGCATACTTTCGGCGATTTTCCTAATTTTAAATGGCAGGAAATACAATCGTATATACCGGCCGATTTAAGTGGCTGGAAAGTGCTGGATATTGGTTGTAATGCCGGATTTTATACGATCGAATTAGCCAAAAGAGGCGCGCAGGTAATTGGCATTGATGTAGATACGCATTACCTAAAACAGGCCACGTGGATAGCAAAACAATTCGGTTTAGAAGCGCAAGTAGAATTTCGGCACCTGCAAGTGTATGATGTCGCCCACATGGAAGAAGAATTTGACTTGATCTGGTACATGGGCGTGCTGTATCATTTGCGTTATCCTTTGCTTTCTTTGGATATATTATCGCAGAAGCTAAAAAGGTTTATGATATTTCAAACCCTGACCATACCGGGAGAAGAAGTGCTGGAAATACCAGCTAATCTGGACATCAACAAACGCGAGGAAATGCAAAAGCCCGGCTGGCCAGTTATGGCTTTCATCGAAAAAAAACTGGCTGGCGATATTACCAACTGGTGGGCGCCCAACCATGCTGCCATTGAAGCCATGATGCGCTCCTGCGGCTTAAAAGTAACGCAGCATCCGGCCCACGAAACGTACCTGTGCGAACCTGATACCTCCAATAAAAATCATACCCACGTCTGGAATAATTCGGAATATTTATCGGCTACCGGGCAGGATTGGCAGGAAGCCGTAAAGGCAAAAATCGCCAATAAAAACCGTACCATTACTTCCTGATAAATAGTTTAATGCCCGCTTTATACACGATTGATATTTGTAGCAAAGTATAATATCAGGTTAATATTTTAGACTATAAATTGCCTGAATATCACCATATTATATTATTTCATTTTAAGCATTAATTAAGATAAGCTTAGTATTATTTAGTTATCAATTTATCTGCCTAATTGAAAAGATATTCGGTTAGATGGAAGTATTTCAAGCTAGCGCTAATTGATCTAAAAGAACTGATCTGTCCCAATGGAAACCTTAAAGGTAGAAGAAAAAATAAATTTTACGCCCAACAAAACAGCTTTGCCCTGGGTACAGGTGGCGCCTGATGTCCCTTACTTTATAACCGAAACCGGAGAAAACTGGTCGCCTATTGCGCAGAATGATGCCGTAACCTGGCCGGATTTTGCCGGTTTGTTCCGCCGGAAAGATATGGCCGCCGTAGAAAAGCACCTGGCTTACCTGGCCGCGCACGGCGTTACCTGTTTGCGGTTTATGCTGGAGTATAGCCAAACCGAAAACCGTTATATCGAAAGGCCGGTAGGTAAATTTCAGCCCAACATGGTCCGGCTTTGGGACGATTTATTTGCCTTGTGCGAGCAATACGGCTTGCGCATTTTGCTTACCCCTTATGATACTTTCTGGATGTGGATTCGTTGGAAGCACCACCCGTATAACCGGGCTAACGGCGGACCATGCGCTAAGCGATCGCGCTGGTTGCTATGCCCCGATACCTTAACAGCTATAAAAAACCGTTTAACTTTTGCGGCTGAGCGTTGGGGTGGGAGCGGCGCGCTATTTGCCTGGGATCTTTGGAACGAGATTCACCCATCGCATGCCGATAATAGCACTGAGGTATTTTATGAATTCGTAAGCCAGCTCAGCACGCATTTACGCGATTTTGAAATTAAGCTGTACGGACGATCGCATCCCCAAACCGTTTCTTTATTCGGACCAGTTCTCTATGAGCATCCGGCCGTGGCCGAAGTTATTTTCCGGCATCCGCAGCTTGATTTTGCCACTACCCATTTCTACGATGCCAAGACTATTAACCACCCCAAGAATACCGTAGCTCCGGCTATTTGTACCGGTGCTTTGGTGCGGGAAGCCTTAGAACATTTGCCGCCTAACCGGCCTTTTTTCGATTCGGAACACGGGCCTATTCATGCTTTTAAAGATTTGCACCGTACTCTGCCGGCACCTTTTGATGATGAGTACTTCCGGCATATCCAATGGGCCCATTTTGCCTCCGGAGGAGCCGGAGGGGGCATGCGGTGGCCTAACCGGCATCCGCACGTACTTACTCCCGGCATGCGTTTAGCCCAGAAGAGTTTAGCGAATTTCATGCCTTATATCAATTGGCAAAGCTTCCGGCGCCGGAACTTGAACAATGAAATTAAAATATCCTCTAAAGCCTGGACGGGTTTTGCCTGCGGCGACGTGCAACAGGCATTAGTGTGGTTGATGCGTCAGGATAAAATAAATAAGAAAGGACAAGTTGATGCTACAGCTGAGCCCATTACTTGCACCATTACTGTACCGGGACTAAATGCAGGTAACTATGCTGTATATTTTTGGGATACTTTTTCTGGTTCCGAAATAGGAAGTTTGGAGGTAATGAAAGCTGAAGAAGATTTAACCATACAAGTACCGGCAGTAGCTGCTGATATTGCCTTAGCCATAGTTAACAGATAAAGTCGAAATAATAAATTTAATACAATAATAAACGGCAGGTTGAAGACCTGCCGTTTATTATTGTACCTAAGAATAAATGCTTGATCTTTAACTGCTTAGTAAAAGTTAGTTGTTGTAAACTTTGATCACAAATACGTAATCCTGAAGCTTCTTCAATTGCCGGGTGCGGGAAGCTCCCGCTAATTGGTTGGATTTGGCTAGCTTAATGGGTGCTTCTAAGGAATCTTGCGAAAGTTGTTCTACTAATTGTTTCAGATAAGCTGATTTTACCGCAAAGGCTGCTCCCTGCAAATCTAACTGTTTGCCGCTGATTACGCCAATCAGGTTACCTTGATTATCTAATAAAGGACCGCCACTGTTACCGGGATTTACCGGAATAGAGATCTGGTAAGAAGTGGTATCGCCTTCAAAGCCGGTGCGGGAACTCAAAGAACCTTCCCCAAATACCATATCTTCTCTAGGGAAACCCAGGGTATAAACCCGTTCACCCAAATCGCTTTCGTTAGATTTTATTCCGTAAGGCAAAGTGCCAAAACCAGAGAAGCTTTCATCCGCAATTTTTAATATAGCTAAGTCATGGGCTTGGTCGCGGTAAATATTTTTTACTTTGTATTGCTGACCGGCACTGTTCTGAATAAAAACCGAATCGGCACCACTTACCACATGGTAGCTGGTAACCAGGTAACCATCGGCACTAATGGCAAAACCAGTACCGCTAAAGTTACCCGGATCGTATTCTACCTTGGGCGTAGTATTTGCTTCGCTACCAGTTATGGCTTTGCTGATTGCCCGCTGGCTGTTTTTAATCTGTTCTACTTCGCGGCGCAGAGCAGAATACCGGGCAGCCTGTTGTTTGCCCATAGAGCGCCATAAATCAATGCTGATCAAGGTGCCGAAAACGGTTAAAATAGCAACTGATGCTGCTACGGCAATAGTGGCATAATGCTGGTTCCAGAAAATTTTGCGCTTTTCTTTGTTACCGAAAGGCGTAATTACCTTTTTGGGTTGCGGTTCAAATGATTGGGCGTGGATGGTATTTAATTTCTGCTGCAGCGTTTTACGCTGCCCATAAAATTGCAACGTTCCGGTTACATCCTGGTATTGCTGCAGCTGTTCGGCTAAAGCCGGATCAGTTTTCAGCCGCAATTCAAAGTTATTGAGTTCCTCTCCGGTCAGCTGACCAGTCAGGTATTTTTCTATCCAATGATAAGTTTCTAACTTTCTCATGTTTTTTCCGGAACTGAATTTTTAATTTAAGTTTTCCGGCTAATTAAATTGATTCAAAACTAACTATGAGCTGCTGATCTCAGCTTTATACAGCGAGAAGAATAACTTCTTCAATCGCATCAGGCATTTATATTTTTGGTTCTTGGTATTATCGGCGTTCGTATAACCAAATTTTTCGGTAATCGACTGCATTGATAAATCCTGAATATAAAAGTCCTCAATCAGGGTTTTGCAGGGTTCACCCAATAAAACCAAGGCTTCACCCATTTTCTTAAATTTTGCTTCTTTCTCCTCTATTTCGGCTAATTCTTCCTCTACCGGTATAAAGGAGTCCGAATCTGTAACCATGCCGGCAAAACGGTTTTTTAATGCTAATCGCTTCAACCATAACCGGCGGCAAATAGAGTAGAGGTACGTTTTAATCTGGCAGTTTAATTCCAGGCTTTGGTCTCTTATTTTTTCGTAAAAGACTATAACCGCTTCCTGGTATATATCTTTTGCCTCGTCTTCGGTACCGTTGTTGTTTTGCACAAAATGCAGAATCATCGGGTAATGATGCTTGTACAAGTAGGCCAACGCCGATTCCTCTTCGTTGCGAATACCTGCCAGCAAAGCTTCATCAGAAAAATAAAGTACCTTATGCATCCAGCTTCGTCTTTAATACCACTTTACTCACTTTTGTAACCCAAAAAATAAAAAAAAATATCAATTTTGTTGAATATTGAACAGCGCACAGGATAATACTTAATCAAAAATGGCGGACAAAAATTCAATATCAAAATGAAAATTAGTTTGATTGCGGGCGGCTTTAAGTTTGCACACTTTCCAAATGCTGCTTACATTTGTTTCCGGTTAGCAGATACGTAACCGGCTTTCTTATGCGCACGTGGTGAAACTGGTAGACACGCCATCTTGAGGGGGTGGTGCCTTACGGGTGTGGGGGTTCGAATCCCCCCGCGCGCACTTATCTCAATAGGTTTGACTAAAAGGATTTCCTGGTTTTACCAGTATTACCTTTTCCCTTTCTACTACTACTGCGCCGGGCACGGCGCCTTTGGGTTTACGCACGTATTTCTTGGGCGTATACGTTACCGGGCATAAAGAATCGTTCTTGCGCTTCGAATACCAAGCCGCTAATCGGGCCGCTTTTTCAATTACCGGCTCCGGAAATACTTTACCCGCCTGATATTTTATCACCACGTGCGATCCAGATACATCTTTGGCGTGTAACCATAAATCTTCTTTGTAAGTATGTTCCTGCGTCAGGATATCGTTGTTTTTGGCGCTTTTCCCGACTAAAATTTTAAAACCAGCCTCCTCAAATTCCCGGAATAAGCTTTTACTTTCTTCTTTCTGCTCTTTTACCAGCAATTCGTTTTCTTTTAAAAATGCCTTAAGTTCGCGGTTGGTTTGTATACTTTGCAATTGGTTTTGCAAACTTTCCAGCTGCGTTATTTCGGTTCTTTTGGCCGCGGCGCGTTCGGTTAAATACCTGATTTCTATCTGACGGTTTTTGTGCTTTTTATAAAGTTTTTCGGCTACTTTCTGCGGACTATCTTTGGTAGATAATTTAATGGTTTTCTGTTGGTTATTGTAAAAGTCAAAAACTTCTACTTCAAGGGCATGCGCCGGAATCTGGCTGAGATTCGCCATGATCAAATCGGCAGTTTGGGCGTACGAGGCATCGTATTCCAGTTCCAGAATTTTATATTCTACCTGATCCAGAAAATGACGGCTGCCTTCTAATTTTTTTATAAGAACTTGCTGAACCTGCTGGTACTTTTTTTGGAAGTTCTCTTCGGTTAAATATAACCGGACAAATTCCGGTAAGGCTTCTAGCGGGGAAGTAAAAGTATGTTGAATTTCACCTAACGGCAGCAAAGATAAGCGCAGGCGATGATCGAGGCGAATGATCAGGTAATTTACAGGATTTTCCAGCTGGGCTAACATTTCTTGCAGCAAATCCCATTGCTTTTCTTTATTGGCGGTTTCATAACCTTGCTGATTTAAATACCTGAGGGGAACGTCGCCTAAAGTAGGTATTAGTTTTTGCAAAGGTAAAGCAGATTGTAGAAAAAGACTTTTCTCCAGCACCAGTGCCCGGTTCATTTGGGATAAGCGTAAATCCAGGTCTTTAATAAACTTTTTCTGAAATATGATAACCGGCAAATCTTCCTGAAACAAAATAATATTAGAACGGTTGCCAAAAAGTTTGAAGAGCAAGGTTAAGTTACCCGTTAGTTGCAGGTAAAAGCTCCGTTCGTTCTGATTTTTTACTACATCTACAATTTCTTGGCCGATAATATCGGGAAACAAGTTGGTGCTGTTTTGCCGCGCCCGATTAAAGGCAGAGGGAAAGGTAAGAGCCGTAAACTGCGAAGTTAGAATGGCTTTAATATGGAATTCTTCGGCATGGTTTGTAAAGCCAATAATCAGCTCATCTTTTTCCTGGGTAAAGCAAGCCGCAATGGTAAAACCAACCAATTTTTGTTTCAGGGCAGCTGATAGTTGCCGGAGAAAAAAGAAATTATTGTGCACAATTAAAGCGCTATTTTAAGGCCGTCGTAAGCCAGACTAATAAATTCCGGCAACTCTTTTTCTACCTCCCTATGAAATCCCATGATATGGCTAATATGAGTCAGATAAGCTTTCCGGGGTTTTAATTCGGTTAAGATATTAATGGCTTCGGAAAGGGAGAAATGCGATATATGCGGTTCCTTTCGTAAAGCATTCAGCACAATTACTTCCGAGCCGGCAATTTTGGCTTTTTCTGCTTCGGAAATAAAATTAGCGTCGGTAATATAAGTAAAGTTGTTGATGCGGAAACCCAGCACCGGTAATTTGTAGTGCATCACCCGGATGGGTGTTACATTTATGCCTGCTACTTCAAAAGGTTGATCGTGGGTTATAGGGTAAAGGTTTACGCGTGGTATACCAGGATAATTCTGGCCCGAAAATATATAAGCGTATTCCTGCTTTAATTGCTTTATAACCCGGTCTTCGGCGTATACAGGCATATCCATTTGCTGCATAAAATTAAAAGCCCGGATATCGTCCATGCCCGAAGTATGGTCTTTGTGCTCGTGCGTAAAAAGCAGCGCATCCAGTCTTTTGATACGTTCGCGTAAAACCTGCTGCCGGAAATCGGGACCGGAATCCACAATAATGCTCTTCCCGTCGATTTGCAGATGTATTGAGACCCGTAACCGCTTATCGCGGAAATCTAAAGAGCGGCAAACATCGCATTCGCAGCCTATAACGGGCACGCCCTGCGATGTACCGGTACCTAAAAATGTAACCGTCACGTTTTTACTTCCTGGTTGCAGATTTCCCCGTATAGTTTCTGGCTTTTTTCGCTGAGCCGCGAGGCATCAATCTGTATGCTGCGCAAAATATCGTAAAGGCAATTTATTTTACCTTCGATGGGGAAATACTTGTTTATAATAGCCACCTTCATGTCTTTGATCAGGCAATAGCCCGCCTTGAAGTTGCCTTTCTCGTATCGCAATACGTAATCCGATTCGGCAAAGATATCTTCGAGGCGGGCCAGGAAAGGTCGCGTATACTTTAGCTCCATGCTGTAATTTAAGCCACGTATTGTTTTACGGTTTGCACCAGCATATCAAAATCCAGCGGTTTAGGTAAATAAGCATTAATGCCGGCTTGCTTGAATTCTTCCATCGAGTAATTATTGGCGTTACCGGTTACTGCTATAATCGGAATTTTAGATATTTCCTGATCCTGGTGGCCACGGATTTCGCGGGTACAAGTCATACCATCTTTCACCGGAATGTTCAGGTCCATCAGAATGGCATCAATTTTTTGTTTTTCTACCTGCTTAATAACTTCTCCGCCGTTTTTGGCAGTAATAATTTTGTAGTTCTGAAGCTCCAGAATTTTTTTGGTCAGGTTTAAAATTACGGAACTGTCTTCAGCAATTAAAATGGTTTTAGAATCGGCCATGTTAGTTTTGGGTAAATTTTCTCGGATATAATTTTTTAAAGGTTTTAAAATGTTCTAGAAATAAAGCAAAATCTTCGTCGGCATGCTGATACACTTTTTGTTTAAGGTCGTGTTCTATTTTTTTTGCCATTTCCGATACCGGATAAATGCCCAGGGTAGAAGCGGTGCCTTTAATCTGGTGCAAGGTGCCTAAAATATTATCGTAGTTTTTGGCGGCCACTTCGGTTTCTGCTTCTTGCAATAGCGGTTCGGTTTCTTCTTCAAATTCCAGATATAATTGTTGGGCAAAATCGTTTCCGCCTAACTCCCGGAGTTGTTCAATTACGGTTTCATCGATAAATATATCAGAATTTTCTTTATCTTCTTCAATAAATTCTAAATTTTCCGGTGCATCATCTACAATCCAGCGTTTAATGGCAGCATGTAAATGATTTGCTTTTACCGGTTTAGATACATAATCATCCATGCCCTGGCTCAGGAATTTTTCGGCATCATCTTTCATCGAATAAGCCGTCATGGCAATAATGGGTGGACATTTATCACCCAGGATAGCTTTTATTTTGCCAGTGGCTGTTACGCCGTCCATCTCGGGCATCTGGATATCCATGAAGATAAGATCGTACTGGTGGTTGCTAGCTTTTTCGATGGCCTCGTAACCATTAGATGCCAGTTGTACGTCGCAACCCAGGCGTAATAACAATTTCTCGGCCACTTTCTGGTTAATGGCATTATCATCCACCAACAACACTTCCAAAGTTTTCACAAAGCGCTGCACTTCATTGCTTTGGGCCTGGTTTTTACGTTGCTCCAGTATTTCGGCTTCGTTTAAGGCGGCTTTGCATTTAATGGTAAACCAAAAAGTGCTGCCTTCGCCATAAACCGAATTTAATCCTATTTCGCCGCCTAAGAGCTCACTTAACTGTTTGGAAATAGCTAAGCCCAAACCGGTACCGCCAAAAGTTTTCGTAGAAGAATTATCTAATTGGGTAAAATTGGTAAATAATAGCTTTTTATCTTCTTCCATGATGCCAATACCGCTGTCTTTTACCCGGAACATAATGGTATGGTATTCCTCATCGGTGCTGATACTGTTGATAAATATTTCTACCCTGCCCGCATTGGTAAATTTTATGGCATTAGAAGTAAGATTAGATAAGATTTGTTGTAAACGCGTTTCATCAGAAACAATAAAGCGCGGCGTATGCGGGGTAATATGGTAAGTAAATTCAAGATCTTTTTGGTTGGCCCGGTTAATAAACAAAGAATGAATTTTTTCGAGGGTGTAATGCAAATCCATGCCGGATTCGTTCAGTTCCAGCTTACCCGCCTGAATTTTAGACAAATCCAGGATATCGTTCAGGATATCCAGCAGCGCATCAGAAGACTTCCGTAGCGTATCCACATACTCCAGTTGTTCTTCGTTACTAACGGTATGGTATAATAAATCGATCATACCAATAATGCCGTTCATGGGCGTGCGTAATTCGTGGCTCATGTTGGCCAAAAACTGCGTTTTGGCTTGCGACGAACTTTCGGCCAGTTCTTTGGCCCGGATTAACTCTAACTGGATTTTCTTTAATTCTGTAATGTCGTGGGCTACGGCTTCAATGCCAATTTTATTTCCTTCTTTGTCCAGCATGAAGCTGGCATTTATCAGCATATCTTTGCCAAGCAGGTTTTTGTCTATAAACCGGGCATCGAAGTTTTGCACCCGGTCTTTTGAAGCTAATTTATTTAGAAGAACCTGATGATCGTTTATATCGGCGAAAAAGGTATTTACGTGCATACCAATTACTTCCTGGGCGGTATACCCCAATACTTCGTAAACCGATGGGCTGATGAGGGTAATGTGTCCGGCTGCATTGGTCCGGAAGAATACATCCTGGAACGATTCGAAAATGCTCCGGAACTTTTCTTCATTTTCTTTTAAAGCCAGTTGCGACAGTTTGGTTTCGGTTATATCCAAAGACAAAGCCGATATTTCTTCAAAAGAACCATCTTCCAGATAAATCGGGTTCATAAAGATTTCCTGCCATTCCTCTGCCTGGTCTGGAGATGTAAGCTTAATTTCAAAATGCTGAGATTTCCCAGTAAATACGGCTTCATAATTCCTTCCCCAGGTATATAATTCCGGATAATAGGCTGCATCCTTGGGCGCTAAAAGATAAGTTTCGTTTATTTCGGGCAAAATACCGGTTCGTTTCTGATACTCCAGGGCAAAGTTCTGATTAAACGATGTTAAACTTCCCTGCCGGTTTACCGACCACATCAGGTGCGAACCACTGTCAAAAATTGCTTTCAAACGGGCATTTTGAGTGTTTATCTGTACCTCATTGCGTTTCCGCTCAATGGCTAATGCCACCTGGTTCGAAATAAAGTGCAGAATTTCAATATCCGAACTCACATAAGCATCTTGTTTCCGGTAATCTTGAACGGCTATAACCCCGATAATGCGATCGCCCACCGATAAAGGCGAGCAAAGAATAACTTCCGGAATAGCGCCTTTTAATTCTACCAGACCTTCGTGCTCCAGATGCAGAATATCTTCTTTTAGCAGGAATAAAGACTTACCAGTGTTAATAATATATTCCGGTATACCCTTGGTAAATGGCTGGGTACCTTCAAACTGATCGTTCCGTTTAAACTGGTCGACGAAATAAGCAAAGTTGAGGTGGGTTTTGTTTTCATCGGTTAAAGCAATAAATATATTATTGGTTTCGATGATTTTACTTAATTCCCGGTGAATGGCTCCGAAAAGCGATTTTAGATCTTTGCTGCTGATAGCCAGGTTCGCAATGCTATAATAAACTTTTTGTAAGCGTTCGGCTTTAATCCGGTCGGTGATATCGTGCAGAATAGCGCGGGAGGCTACGGGTACGCCTTTCTGGTAAGTACAGTTTATACTGCCAATCAGGTGCACCGGCTTACCCGATTTGGTTAGAAAAACCGTTTCAATTTTATTTACATTTTCGCCTTTATACAAATTGCGCAACTGGTAAATCAGTTTGGCTTTGTAATAAGGGTGTACAATATCATTCAGCGAAAGTTTTTCAATATCAAAGTCATCGTATCCCAGCTTTTCTTTCCAGGCTTTGTTAACGAATATAAATTTATTATCAATAGAAATATTCTGGATTAAATCCTGGGAGTTGTCAAAAATATCCTGCAGACGGCTCTTGTTATCTTTGAGCGCTTCCATAGCCGCCTTTTTATCGCTGACATCCTTGCCCAGGCTAATCATACCGCACATGTTACCATCGGCATCGTAATCGAACATCCGTTGCCAGATAAGTGTTTTTATTTGCCCGGTCTTGGTTTTTAATTGTTTTTCATACTGAATTTTTATTACCCGCTGCTCCATGGTTTTCAGAAAACCAGCTCGCCGGATTTCTCTTTGGCCTTCCGGCACCAGAAAATCGAAATAGTTTTTTCCGATTAATTCATCCTTTTCGTAACCTAGTAAATGCAGCATGTAGTGGTTCAGGTACTTAATATTACCTTCGGTATCCACACTTAAATAAGCCATTTCAACTTTGCTGACGAAATCGCGGAACTGGCTGATAGACTCGCGCAATACTTCCTCTTTCCGTTGCGCCAGCTGGGCTTGTTTTTTTTGGGTAATGTCCCGGATAATGGTTTGAACGTAGAAGTTGTTCTCGATTAAAAGCCGGTTAAAAGTTATTTCAGCCTCCTTCGGGGTAGTTCGGGAGGATTTGATTTTCCATTCGAAAACTACGGGCTTACCGATGGCTAATGCTTTTTCGAAATAGTGCCGGATCTTATTTACTTCGGTGGGCTGTCCTTTACTTAAAAAAGCAAGCAGGTCTTTATTTAAAATTTTATCTATGGCGTAGCCTGTAAGCGTTTTTACCGCCTGGTTGCCATCAATAATGCTGGAACCATCACTCAGAATAATAGCATCGGTAGCTGAATCGAATAAATTTTTGTATTTGATTTCGGAAAAACGCAACTGTAAATTAAGGTTGTGCTGCGTAATATATTGCCCAATGCCATTGCCAATACTCTCGATTAAGGAAACCAGGGAAGCATTTTTTTTGCGGGAATTATGTAAAAACAACACCAATACCGAGGTTAAACCCTGGTCCGAACACACTGGCATTAGCACTTTATTGTCTAAGGGCAATACTTGGTTAAAATCATACCGGAGGGCTTCTTTGGTTTTCAGGATTTTGTGGCGGGAAATCTGCTCGACAATATCCGGACGTAATGGCACCACAGGATACTGCATTAATAATTCGCTGTTGGTGCCGCTGGCGAAAAGCAGGTTTACCTGGTTGCTGGCTTCCTGGTACATATAAATACCGCCCCCGATTACGTGGGTTTTATCTAGCAGCTGTTCCAGGGTATATTTTAAAATTTCTTCATTCGTTTCGAAAATAGCCAGATGCGTAAGCAAATGGTTTACAAATTCTAATTGGCTGTTGCGGGAGCGGATGTGGTGCTCGGCGGTAATCCGGTTAGATAAATCTACTGCCTGCGCCAGAACAACCTGTTTACCGGAGAACTCAGCCAGTTTAAGAATAATTTCTGCGGCCATCAGTTCTTTCTTTTGATCTTTCAGCCACCAGTCAAACTTTACTTCCTCTCCCTGTAAAACTTCCCGCAAGCGTTTCCGGAACAGGTTTTTTTCGAAAGGACTAAACTCCAGTACCGTGCCCAGTTCTTCTCCGGCTATTTTGTTTTCTGGTAAATTAATAATTTGCTGAGCCGCCTGGTTAAGGTCCAGAACACGACCTTCTACATCCAGAATACAGATACAATCCAGGCTGTTCTCAAATATAGCTTTATAATCAGCTCCTACGGGAGCAGCCGGTAACTGGCGTTCGCGCGGTGCTTCTTCGGTTAAAATACAGCATAAGAAAATTGATTGGTTGTATTTTAAGCAAGAGCAGGTTAGCAAAAAAGGTAATTCGGAACCGTACAGGTTATTTAGGAGTAACTGCATCCGGTTTTTGCCGGACAGGTTTTTTACAGCCGCAAAAAAAGCACTCTTGTTTTCGTCCGGTATAATTTCGGCCAGATTCGTAATGCCAGTATTGGTTTTTTGCTGAATATACCGGAAATTTTTATTGAGGGTTAGCACCTGTCCGGTAGGCTCACAGATCATAATCAGGGCCTGATCGGGCGCAAACTGTTCGGCTAAAGATAATACCTGTTTAGCTGCTTTAGATGATGTGCCTGAACTTATATGGGTGGTTGTTGTCGTCATAAAATAGCAGCAACTAATTTATCCTAAGAGACCTGCTCGCAATTAATTTGCCGGTTGTTGTTTTAAATATATAATTTAGCAAAACTAAGTTAAAGAACAAACTTGAATAAATAAAATTTTAAATGGTACCTAATTTTTTAAATCTATCGACATTGCTTTATTTGCCAATGCAGGATATAAATATTATTTGAAAACAACAATCTGTATTTAGGAAAATAGCATTCTGCAAAAATATTTAGTACTATTTTTTCAGTTTCTCAGCCTTAAAATATCATGCTGTTCCGGATATAGTTTATTGAAACAGTACGTACAGCTTGTTAGTTTGGTACTCTTTAGTATTTTGATGTATTAAAACAAAGCAAAACACCAAAAAATCCGACCTTATTCTAAACAGGAATGACAGAAAAAAAAAAGCCGGGGAAATTACTGATTGTAGTAGCTGGCCCTACGGCGGTGGGCAAAACCGAATTATGCCTGCAATTAGCCCAGGAACTTAAAACTGAAATTATATCGGCTGATTCCCGCCAGTTTTACCGGGAAATGAATATAGGAACGGCCAAGCCTTCGGCCGGAGAGTTGGCGGCGGTAAACCATTATTTTATTAATTCTCATTCGGTTGCGGAAGAATATAATGCCGGAAATTTTGAACAAGATGCGTTAAAAGTGATAGACGAGATTTTTGCGAAGCAGCAAGCGGCTATTCTGACGGGTGGCTCCGGTTTATATATCCGGGCCGTAACTGATGGTATGGACGATATGCCGGAGGTAAAAGTCGGCCTAAGGGCGCAATTGCAAGCAGATCTGGAAACGAAAGGCTTGCCTTTTCTTTTAGCGCAATTACAACTACTGGATCCAGTATATTACCACCAAGTAGACCGGGAAAATACGCAGCGGATAATCCGAGCCCTGGAAGTATGCCTCAGCAGTGGTCAACCTTACAGTTCGTTCCGGGTTAGGAAATCAAGCAGCCCGGAACGCCCTTTCCGTATTTTAAAAATTTGTTTAAACCGCGACCGCAACGAATTATATGCCCGCATAGACGAGCGGATGGATTTAATGCTTAGGAACGGGTTGCTGGACGAAGTAAAAGCTTTATATCCTTATCGGCATCAGAATGCATTGCAAACGGTAGGGTACAAAGAGTTGTTTGAGTTTTTGGATGGACAATATGATTGGAAAGAAGCGGTGCGCTTACTTAAACGGAACAGCCGCCGGTATGCCAAACGCCAGCTTACCTGGTTTAAGAAAGACCAAGATTATACGTGGTTTCATCCGGAAGAAACAACCGCTATTTTGGCTTTTATTCAACAGCATTTACCCGATAAAATAAAAGCCGGTACGTAACCGGCTATTATTTTATTTGATTTTAAACGCTTAATATTTCTACCATGTGCATAAAACGCTGGTTTATTATTTTCTTTTTATGAATGGTATCTTTAAAAGGAGTATAAACCAATTTAGAATCAACAATACCGGCCATCACATCTTTTTTGCCGTTCATTAAACCTTCTACGGTAGCTATGCCAATCTGGCTGGCCAGTAAGCGGTCGGCGGCAGTAGGGGAGCCTCCGCGTTGCACGTGGCCCAAAATAGTTACCCGGGCATCCATCTGGGGTAAAGCTTCTTTAACCTGCGCCGCAATATCCGTTGCATTACCTTCCTCATCACCTTCAGCCACTACTATTATAAAAGAAGTTTTAGAACGGTCCCAACCGTTGCGCAGGGTGTCTATTACCTGGTTAATAGAAGTAACTGTTTCGGGAATCATTACTATTTCGGCGCCGCCGCCAATAGCACAAGGCATGGCAATATAGCCGGAGTCGCGGCCCATTACTTCCACAAAAAATACCCTTTCGTGGCTATCGGCAGTATCCCGGATTTTATCAATGGCATCCAAAGCTGTATTTACCGCGGTATCGTAGCCAATAGTGTAATCGGTGCCGTATAAGTCGTTATCAATTGTACCCGGAGCCCCAACAATCGGTATTCCAAATTCTTCGTAAAAAAGCGTAGCGCCGGTAAAAGTGCCATTTCCACCAATGGCTACCAGCCCGTCTATTTCAAATTTTTTAAGTTGATTATACGCCTTTTCCCGGCCTTCCTTCGTTAAAAACTCTTCGCTGCGGGCTGATTTCAAGATGGTTCCGCCTTTTTGGATGGTATTGCTTACGGAAGAAGATTCCATTCTATAAAGATCTCCTTTAATCATGCCATTATAACCTTTCCGGATACCGTAAACCTCAATTCCGTGGTAGATGGCCGTTCTAACTGCTGCCCGGATACAGGCGTTCATACCAGGCGAATCACCACCCGACGTAAAAACCGCAATTCTTTTCATCTTTTTGAATTAAGCCAGCAAAATTATAAGTTTTACTTTTATTTTGTTCAAAAACACAAATTTTATCTTTTGTTAGATTTGTAGTTTCTTAACATAAAACAGAATCGGGTAAAAGGTTAGATTATATTAGCTGTAAGCTTTAAAAAAAATACAAAACCGGTATACATATTCCGGATTCTGTCGTAATTTAGTAGGCTGTTTAAATATATAAAAGCAATAATTTGTTTTGCTTTGGCAATACTTCTTAGTAAGCCTTATTTTTTGTTGTTTAAACTTAAAATTATAAACCTTTACCGCTTATCAACTTAATTGGCCGCAGAATATGTTTAGTTTTTTTGAAAATGAGCAAGTAAAAAGAGTAAAGAATCATATTATGAACCTTGGTGCTTTGGCCAAGGTAGATGGTCATATTGATCCGACCGAATTAAATTACATTATTGCCATCGGTCAGAAAAATGGTATGAAACCCGAAGAGGTGAAATCTTTAATAGCAAATTCGGGCACGGGCAAACAGGTACTACCGGATAATGACTCCGAAAGGTTTGATCAGATATACGACCTGGTAGAAATGATGCTTGCTGACGGAATTGTGGATGATAATGAAATGGAGTTTTGTATGGATATGGCTGCTAAGTTAGGTTTCAGAAAGGCCATAGTAGGCGTATTGGTGCGTAAAATTTCTATTGGCGTAAAAGATGGTTTATCTCGGGAGCATATAAAAAATGAATCGCAGGATTTTCTGAGCCTTTAATTTCTGTTTTGCTGCGGCTCCGTAAGGCTGGAAAATTCTTGGCCGTTAAAATAGTATAAGTGTATAACCTCGCGGGTAGCTA
>Ga0210040_10001423_pt1 | contig 36169 bp, 33 predicted proteins | sample CryGeyCG12114_NA_FD_185462 | JGI IMG/M metagenome (GOLD analysis project Ga0210040, IMG submission 185462) | Groundwater microbial communities from aquifer - Crystal Geyser CG19_WC_8/21/14_NA (SPAdes) (version 2) | ecosystem: Environmental > Aquatic > Deep subsurface > Groundwater | place: USA...
AGGTCATGTTTATCAATATGCAATATAACCCGGAAGATATTCTGCCTACTATTTCTACCGATTGTGTTATTTTTGGTTTAGATCAGGGAAAATTAAAAGTACTTTTAACCCGGCGGGCCATTGCGCCCAAAAAAGGTGGCTGGGCTTTATTGGGTGGTTTTGTTTTAAAACATGAAGATCTGGAAACCGCCGCGCGCCGTACCCTGAAAGAAATATCGGGCATGAGTGATGTATATATGGAGCAGGTACATAGTTTCGGGCAGGTAGGGCGTTTTCCTAACCGCCGGGTTATTACGGTGGCTTATTACGCCCTTATCAATTATACCCTCGAAAATCTGAAACCGGGTCCGGATTCCAGCGATGTACGTTGGTTTGAAATAAACGAAGTGCCCGAATTGGTTTTTGATCACCGTTATATTCTGGATACTACGCTGGCTTATCTGCAATCGCGGGTACGTACCGAGCCGATTGGGTTTGAACTGCTGCCCGCGAAATTTACCTTGACGCAGTTACAAGGTTTGTACGAGGCGGTTCTGGGCACCAACTTTGATACTCGTAACTTCCGGAAAAAACTACTGAAAATGAACCTGCTGATTCCGTTGGAGGAAAGCCAGACCGGCGTGGCCCACCGGGCTGCCCGGTTATATAGTTTCAATAATGATATTTACCAAAAACTAAAAGCCAAAGGATTTTCTTTTGAGCTTTGACCGGTAGTTTGCTTTTAAATAAACCTGTATGCGTGTATTATTGGTAGAAGATGAACCTAAAGTGGCGGCTTTTATAAAAAAAGGCCTAGAGGAACAAGCTTATGAAGTAGATCAGGCTTACGATGGTTTCTTCGGTAAAAAGCTGGCCTTGAATAATGATTATGATTTAATTATTCTGGATGTAATTCTGCCCCAGAAAAGTGGGCTGGAGGTTTGTAAAGAAATCAGGAAGGTGAAGCCGGGAGTAGCTATTTTAATGCTGACGGCCCTGGGCAGCACCGATGATAAAATTCTGGGTTTGGATTCGGGCGCCGACGATTACCTGGTTAAGCCTTTTGTGTTCCAGGAATTAATGGCGCGCATCCGGGCTTTAACCCGCCGGGCTTATGAAAGTCCGGCAAACGATATACTGCGCATTGCGGACCTGGAATTAAATTTATCTAAAAAAACAGTAACTCGCTCGAGTATTCCCATTAATTTAACGGCCCGCGAATTTGCTTTGCTGCATTATTTAATGCGCAATAAAGAGCGGGTAGTATCGCGGGTAGATATTATAGAACAGGTTTGGGAAACTTCTTTCGATACCGGCAGCAACGTAATAGATGTTTATATTAACTTTTTGCGGAAGAAAATAGACAAAGATTTTTCGCCTAAGTTAATTCATACCCTGGTGGGCATGGGTTACGTTTTAAAAGAGACCTAAGCTGCTATGAATATCCGTACGCGCCTGACCCTGCAGTTTACTTCTATTTTTGCCATTATTCTTATTCTTTTTTCCATTACCGTTTACTTCTATACCTCGCTTACGCGCCGACATTCATTTTATGAAAGCCTGGAAAACCGGGCTAATATAGTAGCGCATGTTTTTCTGGATGTAAATAAAGTTAGTGCAGCCAATTACCGGCGGATGTTGCAAAAATATTCCCAAACCCTGCCCCAGGAAATTGTGCAGGTATATAACCGCCAAAATCAGGTAGAATTCCGGGAAGGAGCGGGTAATATACAGGTGCAGCCAACCGTCCTTAATAAAATCAGAAAAGATAAATACCTGGCCTGGCAAACGGGCAAGCGCCAGTTTACTGGTATTATGTACCACGATATAAGGGGAGATTACCTAGTTATCGCTTCTTCGGTGGATGTAATTACCCTGGAAAAGCTGGAAGATTTGCGATTGATTTTGATTGCCGGTTTTTTGGGCGCTTTGTTGTTTGTAGTAGTGAGCGGCTGGGCTTTTTCGAAGCAAGCTTTGCGCCCTATTCTAAAAGTGGTAGAAGAGGTAGAACAAATAAGTGCTTCCGATTTGCATTTACGTTTAAGCCAGGCCGATGGAAGAGATGAAGTATCGCACCTGGCTCATACCTTTAACAAAATGCTGGACCGGTTGGAAAAAGCTTTTGATATGCAGAATACCTTTATTTCTAATGCCTCGCATGAACTCCGTACACCGCTCACTTCCATTATTGGGGAATTGGAAGTAGCTTTAATGAAATCGCGGGACGCGGCGGAATACGAGCGGGTGCTGCACTCTATTCTGGACGAAGCCCGCTTATTAGCGCGTCTTTCCAACGGTATGCTCCAAATTGCCCACGCCAGTTTCGATATTTCTAAAATCAAGCTTTCTCCTTTACGATTCGACGAAATTGTTTTTCAGGCCAGCGATGAAGCCCGGAAAAGGCAGCCGAATTCGCACATAGAAATATCGTTCCGGAACCTGCCCGACGATGAAAATAAATTAATGTGCCGGGGCAACGAATCTTTGTTGTTAATTGCGCTGCTCAATATCTTCGAAAATGCCTGCAAGTTCTCTACTGCCGACCAGGAAGTACTCGGGGTGATTACTGCGCAAGAACACCAAATTATGTTGCAGGTAAAAGACAAAGGCCGCGGAATGACAGAATCGGATCTAAAAAAAATATTTGTTCCGTTCTGGCGGGCCGACAATGTCCGGAATATTTCTGGGCACGGTATTGGTTTGCCGCTGGCCGAAAAAATTGTAAAGCTACACAAAGGCAATATCCAGGTTAATTCTGAACTGTCGGTTGGTACGGAAGTTACCATTATAATTCCGGTTTTAAGTTAATTTTTAATCTTGTTTTAATCTGCTTTTAATCCGGTGTTAATAGCCGGTTAATAAGTTTGTATGAATTCTGATTCTGCTTTGCATAAAAAGCAGGAGTAAAGAATGGATACAACTATGGGATATAATTTAACACATTTAAAAAAAGATTTTCCGGCCGGGCTGGTGGTGTTTTTGGTAGCTCTGCCTTTGTGTTTGGGTATTTCCCTAGCTTCCGGAGCACCCTTATTTTCCGGCATTATAACCGGTATTATTGGTGGAGTAATAGTATCGTTATTAAGCGGTTCTTCTTTAAGTATCAGCGGACCGGCAGCTGGCCTAACCGTTATTGTGCTGAACGGCATAAGAGAATTGGGTAGTTTTGAGGCTTTTTTACTGGCGGGCTTACTGGCCGGGGCTTTGCAGATTATACTGGGCTTTTTAAAAGCCGGTATTATCGGGCTTTATTTTCCTTCTTCCGTTATCCGGGGTATGTTGGCAGCAATAGGCTTAATATTAATTTTAAAGCAAATACCGCATTTTCTGGGGGCCGATGAAGACTTTTTCGGGGAAATGGATTTTTTTCAGGCTGATGGCCGGACTACTTTTACCGAATTAGGTTTTGCCTTGCAACATATTGAGTTTGGCGCTTTATTGATTGGGTTTTTCTCATTGGGTATTCTTATTTTGTGGGATCGTGCTGCTTTAAAGCGGTTTACCTTTTTTAAAATGGTGCCGGGCGCTTTAATTGTAGTGTTATTATCCATTGTAATTAATTACTTATTTAGCCTGATCCGGCCCGAATGGATTGTAGCCAAAACGCACCTGGTAAACTTACCCATTATCAACTCCGGCAGTGCGTTAATAGGAGAATTGCGGTTTCCGGATTTTACCCAATTAAATAACCCCGCCATTTATATAACAGCTTTTACCATTGCCATTATTGCGAGTCTGGAAACATTATTAAGCGTGGAAGCCATTGATAAATTAGATCCGTTAAAAAGAGTAACGCCTCCCAACCGCGAATTAAAAGCCCAGGGAGTAGGCAATATATTAAGCTCCTTAATTGGCGGCTTGCCCATGACGGCAGTAATTGTCCGGGGTTCGGCTAATGTTGCAGCCGGCGCCCAATCCCGGTTATCGAGCTTTATACACGGTGTACTGTTGTTTATCAGCGTTATATTGTTAGCGCAATTTTTTAACCAGGTGCCGCTTTCGGCTTTGGCGGCGGTGTTATTAATGGTAGGTTTTAAACTTACCAAACCGGCTCTTTACAAAACACAGTTCCGTTTGGGAGGCGAACAGTTTATTCCCTTTATCGTAACCATTATTGCCATTTTATTTACTGATTTGCTCAAAGGTATTTGCGTAGGATTAGTAGTAGGCATTTTCTATATTCTGAAAGCCAACTATAAAAATCCGTTTTATTTCCACGCCGAAGAAAAAGCTGGTAATGAAACCATCCGCCTCCAATTAAGCGAAAACGTTTCTTTCCTGAACAAAGCCAATATTATTTTAACTCTCGATCAGTTACCGCATGGCAGTAAGGTAATTATAGATGGCTCGCAATCCGCCTTTATTGATTACGACGTACTGGAAGCTATTTACAATTTTAAAGAATCATCAATCGATAAAAATATTCGATTGGAACTAGTTAATATACCGGAAGCTGCAGCCGTATCTGCGGCCCATTAAATTAAAAAACTATGCAACAGATATTTGAAAACAATCGCAAATGGGTAAAGGAAAAACTGGCTCAAGATAAAGATTACTTTAAAAAGCTTACTGTTGGGCAAAAGCCTGAGTTTTTGTTCATCGGCTGCTCTGATAGTCGCATTCAGGCCAGTGAAATTACTGGCACCGGTCCGGGCGAAATGTTTGTGCACCGCAATATCGCCAACATGGTGGTGCACACCGATATAAATATGTTATCGGTGCTGCAATACGCCGTAGAAGTTTTAAAAGTACGCCACATAATGGTGGTGGGGCATTACGGGTGCGGAGGTGTAGCGGCAGCTATGTCGGATAAACAATTTGGCTTAATCGATAACTGGCTTACCAATATAAAAGATGTGATGCGGTTGCACGAATTAGAGTTTTTACGCATTAAAGACGAAGAACAAAAACTACGCCGTTTGGTAGAGCTCAATGTAATTGAGCAGGTACGTAACTTATCCAAAACCTCAATCATCCAAAATGCCTTACATTCCGAGAATCCGCCCCAACTACACGGATTGGTTTACGATTTAGGAGAAGGATTATTAAAAGACCTTAACTGGCAGATGGATGACATGAAGCGGTATGAACATATTTATGGTATCCATTCCGAAGACGGCCCGTCCGAGCCTAAGGACGTGAATGCAGAACAAGAGAAAGTTCTGAAAGTATCTTAATGATAACAATTTGTTGTCCAATAAAAAAGCCTTCCTACATCAGAAAGGCTTTTTTTGTTACCACTGTAATTACCACTCGTAATCGCGCTCCGAAGAAGAACCAACGTTGTAAGGAGGCCCGTCATTGCTATTGCTGTTGCGGTTACCAAAATTATTACGACCTCGTTCCTGGTTGTTATAACCATGTTCGCGGCTGTAGCGGTTGGCCCGGTTCTGATCGTCGTTTTCTTCCTGGGTAAAGTTATTCCAGGCGTTACGGATGGAGTTGCCCATACGATCAAAAAATCCTTCTTCGTGCTGGTTATCCCGATGATTCTGGTTGTAGTTGTTATCGTTGCGCCGGTTAAAATACCGGTTTTCATCATAACCCCGGCCCTGGTTACTGTTATTCTGATACCCGTAATCGGATGAATACCGGTGTTGCTGATTAGACTGGTTGCGGTTGCGGTCCCAATCGTTTTGGTTCTGGTTGTTCTGCACCCAGTTATTTTGTTGCCGGTTATTCTGATAATTTTGGTTGTACCGGTTCCAGGTTTCGTTTTCACGGCTCAATGGGGCTTCAAAATTATTGCGGTCGCCGGCCCGGTGCTGGTCATAATCGCGGTCTTGCGAATGGTTGCCGTAATTATTTTGGTTTTGCCGGTTATCCTGTGGCCAGCTTTGCTGACGTGATTGCCAGTTGTTAGATGATTGTTGCCCATTCTGGTTGTTACGCGGCTGAAAATGGTTTTGCTGATTCCGCATTTGTTGGTTATTGTTACGCGACATATCGTTGGGCTGCTGCCAAACCGAGTTATTATTATAATGTTCGTCAGAAGTAAAGCTAGAACCCTGACGATTGGTCATTGGGTTTTTAGAATCAGTTCTGGCAGAAAAATCTCGTCTGGAATTTTCATTGCCGGAGCGGTACGTATTCAAAGACGAATTATCAGAATTCTCATAATCTCTCATAGTTGTATCGTTTTTATGGAACAAAAAAACAACTTTGCACTTCCGCAAAGCTTTATTTATTTACGAATATCCAGCCGTTAAAGTTTTAAGAGACGCTTGTGATACAATGAAGACCATAATTATATTTTTCTGATATGGACTTAAGAAATATAAAATATGATTCTGCTATAATTTTGCGATTAAGAATAACGTTTAGATTGTTGTGTGCTAAAAAAAGCTGAAAATAAGGTGGTTTTTATTAATATAGTTATATATTTGTGCTTAAATAGCATGGCGCAAGAAAGAATAGCTGCCCAAAATCATTAATCAAACTAATAAAATTGTTTATTTGAAAATATGAAATTTAAAATATTTGCCTTCGCTTTTTCTTTAACGGTATTAGCCGGCTGCGATTTATTAGAAGAAGATTTAACTTCTCCGGATGGTTCAATCCCATACATTTCCGTTTCCTCGCCGAACAATAATGCTGTTTTCACGAACGGACAAACCCTTAATCTAAAATCCGAAATATCGGATAAAGATAAAATAAGCCAGTTAGACGTGCAGGTAACCAGATTAAATGCTGAAGCCAGTAACCAACCGATTTGGGGTTACTCCCGGCAGCCCATGAAAAACCCGGTAATTATTGATACTGCCTTTGCTGTTTCCAGCCTGCCGGCCGGCGAATATATCCTAACCCTGAACACCATTGACGGACGGACCAACGTGGGTACGAAAGAAATTAAATTTTCTGTAAAGTAATTAACTCATATTTCGCAAAACAAAGTAGCTGAAATTTATATGAGCTAAGTCCTGTCATCCTAATAGAGTTCGAAGAAATCCCGCAGGATCTATTTGGCCTTAAATCAATTAGATGTCTTCGGAATGATAGGAATGAGCTCAAGAAAGTTAAAGTTAATATGTTTCTCTTTCTTGCGTAACATTAATAATTAAGTACCTGTTTTCTATTTTGCCACAGCGATGCTTGCGTTTAAAGAGCATTGCTGTGGTTTTTTATTTCCTGTTAACTGGTGTCCACTTGTCTCAGCTTATTTTACTGAATATTAAAGTCAGAATTCTTAAATTTGCGGTTCATATAAACTTAACCCGGGAGAACTGAATTGAAAGTTTGCATCGCAGAAAAGCCGAGTGTAGCGCGGGAAATTGCCCAGGTAATTGGGGCAAAAAGTAAACATGATGGGTATTACGAAGGCAACGGCTATCAGGTAACCTGGACTTTCGGCCATTTTTGCCAGTTGCGCGAACCCGAGGATTATAAACCGGAGTGGAAGCGCTGGAGTATTCATGAGCTGCCCATGCTACCGGAACAGTTCGGCATAAAATTAATGCAGGATAAAGGTGTTCAGAAGCAATTTAAAATAATAAAAGAATTACTGCAGCATTCTACCGAAGTAATAAACTGCGGCGATGCCGGGCAGGAGGGAGAAGTAATTCAGCGTTGGGTTTTAACCGAAGCTAAATACCGCAAACCTTTTAAACGGCTCTGGATTTCTTCCCTTACCGAAGAAGCCATCCGGCAGGGTTTTGCCGCTTTGCGCGAAGGTTCGGAGTTTGATTTGTTGTACCAGGCCGGCAAAAGCCGCGCTATCGGCGACTGGCTATTGGGGATGAACGCTACCCGTTTGTTTACCTTAAAATATGCGCAGGGGCGCCAGTTATTATCTTTAGGCCGGGTGCAAACGCCCACGCTGGCCATGATCGTGAACCGGTACCACGAAATCAAAAACTTTAAGCCGGAACCTTTCTGGGAACTCAAAACCGTTTACCGCGAAGCTATCTTTTCCAGCACCAACGGCAAATTTACCGCCCAGGAAAAAGCCCGTAATATCCTGGAAGCCATACAGGGCGAGCTCCTCACTATTACGGATATCGATATAAAAAAAGGCGTAGAGAGCCCGCCGCGTTTATTCGATCTTACTTCGCTGCAGGTAGAATGCAACAACAAACTGGCTTTATCGGCAGATGAAACCCTGAAAACGGTACAAAGCCTGTACGAAAAAAAGGTTGTGACGTATCCGAGGGTAGATACTACCTTTCTGCCCGATGATATGTATCCCAAAATACCGGGTATTCTGCAAAATTTAAATCAATACCAGGCACTTACCCAACCTTTACTGCAGCATAAAATCCGGAAAACCGGGAAAGTATTTAATAATAATAAAGTTACCGATCACCACGCTATTATTCCTACCGGCGGCTCGGCTTCTTTAGGCGGCACCGAAGCGCGGGTATTCGATATTATTGCTCGCCGCTTTATAGCAGCTTTTTACCCCGATTGTATTGTGAGTAACACTACCGTAACCGCCGATGTTGCCACCCATACTTTCCGGGCCAAAGGCCGCCAGATTTTAGAGCCGGGCTGGCGCGTAGTTTACGAGAAAGAAGCGCGAGAGCCGGCCAGTAAAGAAGAAGCCGAAGGGGAAGAAAAAGAAGAAAATGCCATTCTGCCGATTTTTGAAAAAAGCGAACAAGGACCGCACGAACCACGCTTGGATCAGAAAATGACTTCGCCGCCGAAAGATTATACCGAAGCTACCTTGTTGCGGGCCATGGAAACCGCCGGAAAACAAATTGAAGACGAAGAACTGAAGGAAGCTTTAAAAGAAAACGGGATTGGCCGGCCTTCCACGCGCGCCGCCATCATCGAAACTTTATTTAAACGGGCTTATATCCGCAAGGAGAAAAAGAAAATAATTCCTACCCAAATGGGCATCGATCTGATCGGAGTTATTCAGACCCCGACCTTAAAATCGCCCGAACTAACCGGACAATGGGAGAAGAAACTGCGGCAAATTGAAAGTGGTTCTTTTTCGGCGGATGCCTTTTTGCGTGAGTTAAAACAACTGGTGAAGGAAATGGCGCAGGAAGTAAAAGCCGACCGGCAAACCATGCAGATAGAAGCCAAACCGGCCGCACCTGCGCCTGCTGTTGCCAGTACCCCCACCGAAAAAAGTAAAAAAGCACCCACCCCAGCTAACGCTACTAAGCCAGGCGAGGGCGAAATAGGTAAATGCCCCGTTTGTAAAACCGGACAAGTAGTAAAAGGCGCTCAAGCTTATGGTTGCACCCGCTGGAAAGAAAATTGCCTTTTCCGGTTACCTATTGCGTTTAAAAATAAATCGCTGACGGAAAAGCAGGTGAGTACCTTGTTGGAAAAGGGAAAAATATCGGTGAAAGGCTTAAAAGATACCGATACCGAAGCGGCTTATACCGGTTTGGTAACCCTAAATGACCAGTATCAGCTGGCAGTAGAGAAAACCGAAAAAGCCCCGGCTGCTGATATGGTATTAACTTGTCCGCGCTGTAAACAAGGCCAGATGCTGAAAGGAAAAACTGCTTTTGGCTGTAGCCGCTACCGCGAAGGTTGCCAGTTTTTGGTGCCATTTACCATTGCGGGCAAAACCCTTACCGATAAAAATATAGCCCAACTGCTGCAAAAAGGTAAAACAACCAAATTAAAAGGCTTTGTTTCGCACAAAACGGGTAATAAATTCGAAGCGGCGCTTACCATAAATCCGGAAGGGAAAGTTGTAATCCAGTTCGATTAAGTTTTAAAAATCTGGTAATTTCATGCCGGAAATATTTTATTGTTCTCAATACTCCTGAAAGACAACCCGTTTGGTTTTAACCCGTTTTAAAAAACAGCTCTGGGGTAAGTCAAAGATATATTCCTCTTCAACCCGAAAAAGAATATATTTTTGGCTTAGGGCTGTTCTTTACCTTTCTAAAGAAGCCACCCGGCGTAAATACCCAAAGAGACAATTAGCTGGTTTTGGGTTAATCTTGAAATTTACTTCTTTATATTTCTTTCAACCAAATAGCTGAATATGCAGCCTGTGGGCAAACTTTTGGTATTAGCCGGATTAGGTATCGCTTTGGTAGGGATCATTATTTGGCTTTTTGGCAATAAACTGAATTGGTTTGGTAATTTGCCCGGCGATATCCGGATAGAACGCCAGAACTTCCGTTTTTATGCCCCCATTGCTAGCATGTTGTTGGTCAGCATTTTGTTAAGTGCTATACTGTGGTTAGTTCGCCGTATATTCTAATGTTATTATTTCTGGTTCATTCAAAACCGTTATTGTTGCTTTAAAGCAGAATTATGAAAAAGTATGTAAGCTTGGTTTTCTGCTTTTTAGGGTTGATTGGGGTTTTTCTGGGCGGCTGTAAAAATAAATCCGAAACCCGACAGCAGGCCGGAGAAACCGAAGATACCCGTTTTGACACGTTTAAAAATAACCTGGTATTAAAATTCTGGCGCATACACCCGGAGTGGGCCAGCTCCGTGGGTTATCATCGCTACGATAATATCTTAACCATACCGGATAATAAATACCGCCGGGGTTTGGTTCGGTCTTACAAGAGTTATTTAAAAGAACTGGAGGCCTTTGCCCAGCATAAGCTTTCGGAAAACAACCAAACCGATTTTTACATGCTGCAGAATTTTCTGGCGGCCGGTATTTGGCAGGTTGATGAATTTAAAGATTATAAATGGAATCCGGCAATCTATAATATTGGTCCGGTAGTGGCGGATATGGTAAATGGCCGCTACGACAGTTTAGATAATCGCTTACGCACCCTTTCGCAAAGAATAGCTTATAGTACCGCGTATTACGAAGCCGCCATAGATAATGTCAAGAACCCGACAGTAGAGCATACGCAGCTGGCTATTCTGCAAAATAAAGGTGCTTTATCGGTCTTAGGATCAGCTTTGGTAGATTCGGTGCAAGCTTCTCACCTGAACCCGGCCGAAAAGAATTTACTTAACCAAAGAATAGAAACTACCCGGTTAGCCATCGATAATTATATCCGGCATTTACAGGAAAACATTTTGCCCGCAATAAAAAAAGGTAAAACCCGCAGTTTCCGAATTGGGCAAAGCCAGTATACCCAAAAGTTTAATTTTGAAAACGAATCGGGCTATACGGCTAATGAAATATACCAGCGGGCAAACCTGGAAAAACATAAAATCCATAGGGCAATGCTGGCGCTCACCAAACAACTCTGGCCTAAGTATTTTCCTAAGCAAGCTATGCCCGCCGGGTTACCCGCCGTAAAACAAATGATTAACCGCTTATCGCAGCAACACGTACCCCGCGATTCTTTTATAACGGCCATTCGCCAGCAAATTCCGGCTTTGGAAAAATTTGTAAATACCAGACATTTACTAACGCAAGACCCCACGCAACCTTTAATTGTGAGGGCTACTCCGCTTTACATGCAAGGCGTGGCGGGTGCTTCGGTTTCGGCGCCCGGACCTTACGAAAAAAATGCGGCTACTTATTATAATGTAACGCCACTCACCCATTATACCCCGGCCCAGGCCGAAAGTTATTTGCGGGAATACAATACGTATACGCTGCAAATTTTAAATATCCACGAAGCCATACCGGGGCATTATACGCAATTGGTATACAGCAATAAGTCGCCATCTGTTATAAAAGCAATTTTGGGTAACAATGCCATGATAGAAGGCTGGGCCGTTTATGCGGAGCGCATGATGCTGGAACAAGGCTATGGCCGTAACAGCCCCGAAATGTGGCTCATGTGGTATAAATGGAATTTGCGGGTAACCTTAAATGCGATTCTGGATTATAGCGTGCACGTCCTGAATATGTCGGAAGAAGAAGCATTGCAACTCTTAACCCAGGAAGGATTTCAGGAAGAAGCCGAGGCGCGGGAAAAATGGAAACGAGTAACCATCAGCCAGGTGCAGCTTACCAGCTACTTTACCGGCTACACCGAAATTATGAACCTGCGCGATGAACTAAAAAGCAAGGCGGGTAAAAATTTCAACCTGAAAAATTTCCACGAAAAATTCCTGAGTTATGGCAGTGCCCCGGTCCGTTATATTCGGGATATGATGCTGGAAAATTGATAATTTCTTCTTTAACTTGTATTTTGCACGGCCAATCATCAAAATACATTTTGAAAATCAGGTTACATAAAGATATCATTGCGATACTGGTGATGGCGCTGGTTTTATTGGTGCTGTTTCTATTCTTTTAAACGTATGTTTTTTCTGCTCTCTAAAATTCTATTTTACCTGATAATGCCGATAACCTGGATATTGGCATTTTTTATATATGGCCTGCTGAGTAAACATCCGAAAAGAAGCCGGATTTCGCTTTATCTCAGTCTGGGCTTATTAATCTTTTTTTCTAACACTTACCTCCTGAACGAAGCCTGGTTATTATGGGAAAAAGAGCCGGTGCCCTTAAAAGAAGTACAACAGTACGATGCCGGTATTTTGCTTTCCGGCTTTACTTCTATGGAAAAATCGCCGCACGACCGGGTATATACCAATAAAGGCGCCGACCGCATGCTGCACACGTTATTGTTGTACCGCACCGGCCATATCCGGAAAATAATTATTACGGGTGGTTTAGGCGCCATACGGGCAACCCACACTTCAGAAGCGCAGGATATTAAAACCTTGTTGCTGCTGGCCGGCGTACCCGAAACTGATATTCTGCTGGAAAATAAAAGTAAAAATACCTACGAAAACGCGCAGTTTACCCGCCGGCTTTTAACCCGGCATCCGGAGCTGAAAAGTTTTATTTTAATTACCTCTGCTTTTCACATGCGCCGTGCCACCGCGTGTTTTAATAAAGCCGGTATTCCCCACGCTATTTTTCCCACCGATTTTTATTCGAACGATCGCATGTTCCGGTTCGAGTCTTTTATACCGGCCGAATCACCTTTATCGGAGTGGCACAAGCTTTTTCACGAAGTAAGCGGATACATCGTTTATAAGGTGGTGGGTTATATTTAAGAGGCAGAACTTAGCCAATCCAAATGCTCTTTAGATTAACGAATTCCCGGATGCCAATGTAAGACAGCTCCCGCCCAAACCCCGATTTCTTAACGCCGCCAAATGGCATTTCGGGCGACGACTGCACCATGGCATTAATAAATACATTACCCGATTCTATCTGGTGGGCCAGCTTTTCGGCTTTAGCTGTATCCTGGGTAAAAATGGTAGCGGCCAGACCGTACCGGTGATCGTTGGCAATCCGGATAGCTTCCTGCTCATCTTTTACTCTAAAAACCGTAGCTACCGGACCAAATAATTCATCATCGTAAGCCGGCATACCGGGGGCTACATCGGTCAGAATCATGGGTTTAAAATAAGCGCTATCGGGATCTTCCTGGCCACCGGCCAGGTAAACCAAAGCGCCTTTACCTACCGATTCGATTACCTGCTTTTGTAGTTCGGTTGCTAAATCCCGCCGGGCCAGCGGCCCGAAATCACTGTCTTTTTCTAAAGGATCACCGGTTTTTTTACTTTCCAATATATCTTTCATTTTACTAAGGAAAGCATCGGCTACGGGTTCAGCTACCATAAAACGTTTGGCGGCAATGCAACTTTGGCCGGTATTTATCATCCGGGAGTTTACTGCCGTTTCTACGGCCTGATCAATATCGGCATCTTCCAGCACAATAAAAGCATCACTGCCGCCTAATTCCAGTACCACTTTTTTTATTTCGCGGCCGGCCGCTTCCGCTACTTTAGAGCCAGCGCCTTCACTGCCCGTTAAAGTAGCCGCTTTTATCCGGTCGTCTTGCAAAAGCTTTTCTATTTTATCGGCCCCAACCAGAATAGAAGTAAAGGCACCAACCGGGAAACCGGCTTTCCGGAATACTTCTTCTATGGCTAAAGCACATTGGGGTACGTTAGAGGCGTGTTTTAATATACCGGTATTGCCCGCCATCAAAGCCGGTGCGGCAAACCGGAAAACCTGCCAGAAAGGAAAATTCCAGGGCATAATGGCCAAAATAACGCCTAATGGCTCGTAGGAAATAAAACTTTTGCTCGCCTGGGTTTGTATCATTTCTTCTTGTAAGAAACCTTGCGCCTTTTCGGCGTAAAACCGGCAAACGTTCGCACATTTCTTTACTTCGCCCAACGATTGCGAAATAGGTTTGCCCATTTCCAAAGAAATTAATTCGGCGTAATGATCTACTTCCTGTTCCAGAATTTCTGCCGCTTTCATCATTAAATTCTGGCGCTCGGCAAAAGAAGTCTGGTGCCAGTCTCGAAAGGTGGCATCGGCTTGGGCGACGATATTTTCCAATGCCTCATCGGTATGCGCATCAAATATTTTAAATATTTCCTGGGTTGCCGGATTTATTGATTGAATAGCCATTATGTAAGTTTTAAGCAGTGCTGTCTTAAACGTATTAAAGCGCCGGAAGGCAAAAAATAATTTTATTTCTTTTTAAATTCCTTTAAACATATCGCTTACATCCGGGTTTGGAATTTTATATATTAGCGCCAAATAAAAAAAGCTTGTCACCACCACGACCTGTAAACCTTTCGGAAGAAGAACTTATTCAGCGGTTAAAACGTCGCGACGAATCGGCTATGGCTATTTTGTACGATAATTACTCGGCTGCTTTATACGGCGTAATTCTGCGTATTGTACGGTCGGAAGCATTAGCGGAAGATGTAATGCAGGAAAGTTTTGTGAAGATATGGACGTCTTTTGAGCAGTATGAGGTGGAGAAAGGCCGTTTGTTTACCTGGATAATCAATATTGCCCGTAATACCGCCATCGACAAAATCCGCTCGAAACAATACCGCGTAAGTGCCAAAACCAAGGCCATCGAAGATAGCCCGGTTAGTAATATGCAATCGAGTTACGACGTTAAACCGGAACACCTGGGGTTAAAAGAAATAGTGGCAAAATTAACGCCCGACCAGAAACAAATTATTGATATGATGTATTTCGACGGTTATACCCAAAGTGAAGTAGCCGAAGAATTAGCTATTCCGCTGGGAACGGTTAAAACCCGTTGCCGGGCCGCTATAAAAATGTTAATTAAATTATTTCGTTAATCTTGGATATTGAAGCTTACATATCGTCTGGTATTCTGGATTTGTTCGCCGCCGGAGCTTTAACTGCTGCCGAAAGAAAAGAGGTGGAGCAAATGGCGCAGCAGTACCCGGAAGTACAAGCAGAACTAGACCGGATTAATACTGCGTTGAATCAGTACGGTGCCTTGCATGCCGTTACGCCACCGGCACATTTAAGAGCCAAGGTATTAGAAGCCGTTTCGGTCCGTCCATTACCTCCCATTGTTGCCGATATCGATGATAACTTAAATGCAAAAGTTATTCCGTTCCGGAAGGCCGACCAGCAGGCAGCAAGTACGGCTTTTAAATGGCTGGTGGCGGCATCGGTTACGCTGTTATTAATCAGTAATGGGGTAAGTCTTTATTTTTATAACAACTGGAAAAAAACCGAAAAACGGTTGCAGTTAGCGGAAATTTCCCAGAATCAGTATGCGCAAAATATTGAACGGGTACAGCAGCGCTTAAACCAAAACCAACAAGCCCTGGCGCTGCTCAGCGATCCGGCTATCCAAAGAATTGTTTTAAAAGGTGTGGCCAAATCGCCGGCATCTAAGGTGATGGTTTACTGGCACCGGGAAACCAAAGGTGTTTACCTGAGTGTTGAAAATTTACCGGCGCCGCCGGCAAATCAGCAATACCAGTTATGGGCACTGCTGGATGGTAAACCCATTGATGCCGGTATGCTAAATCCGGGGGAGGAGACGTATGCCGTACAGCCCATGAAGAATATTGCACAAGCGCAGGCTTTTGCAATAACGTTAGAACCCAAAGGCGGCAGCAGTTCGCCCACACTGGACCAGATGTACGTTATGGGCACAATTTAAATATGGGCGCTCTTTAAATTCTTCGGTTTTCATCCTTTAGAAGCAAGTTTATCCAGTCAGAAAAAAGCTTTTATCCGGCAGAGAATTTCGAAATAAAACACTGAATTGCCGCACTGTTTAAATTTAAATCAATAATGAAGTTTGTTTTACAATTACTGGGTTTTTATCTGCTGATTCTGGGCAGCATTGGTGGTTGTGCCAATCAAATCCAGGTGGCAGAACGGCCAACGTAATTATTCGCTTTATAGATTTAAATATCTGTATGGTACGTTTTATAAATGTTTAGCATTATACTGCCTAAGTATAAAGCTAGAATAAGTGAATTAATGTTTAATAATGAGTGATCTACTCCTTCGTTTAATTTAAGTTATTCATGCCCTCATACTTATTAAACATAATTACCAGCACTGTTTTGCCAGAAAATCTATTTGTTTCATGAAAAATAACATCCAAAAAAGTACTTTAGAATTTATTGCGGCTTTACAGCAGCATAACAACCGGGAGTGGTTTCAGAAAAATAAGGAACTTTACGAAAATGCCCGGGCCGACTTTAGTCTATTTCTGGATAGCTGGCTTAAAGAAGCAGCAACCTTTGAACCAGTAGTGGCTAACCAAACGGCAAAAGACTTGATGTTTCGGCTTTACCGCGATGTTCGTTTTTCTGCTAATAAAAATCCGTATAAAGACCATTTTGGGGCTTATTTAGCTGATGGCGGGAAAAAATCCATTAATCCGGGTTATTACCTGCATATCTCTCCGCATAATCAGTCTTTTATAGCGGCCGGATTGTGGATGCCGCCAGCCGCTCCCTTAAAAGCCGTACGGCAGGAAATAGATTATAATTTGAATGCGTTCGAAAGTATCTTAAAAGTGCCGGCTTTCGAAAATTTTTACGGCAAAGTAACCGGAGAAAAATTAAAAACTAATCCGAAAGGCTATACTTCCGAAAACCCGGCCATTGCCTATTTGCGCCACAAAAGCTGGATGGTTTCGCATGCTTTACCGGATGCCGTGGTAACCTCCGAGACACTTTTGCGTGAATGTCTGCAGGCTATTAAACTAGCCCAATCTTTTATTGATTTCCTCATGCACCCCATGCAGGAAATTTCCGGTGCAACGGAAGATTGATGCGGGTGGTTAGCATATTAGTGACTGGGCCAAAAGCAGGCGGGTAATTCGATTAATTTTTTGTTCGTTAAAATTTATAAGAAAGGTTTTGTTTTCTGCGGTTGCTTCAATTCGTACAATAATAACGCGAAAACCAAACTGTATTCCATGGCTATCAGAAACAAGTTCTCGTGGTAAAATGCAGTTTGGTAGGCACTATAAGAAAGAAAAGCCATTAAAGACCAGAGCAATGGGTATTGGAAACGGGTAAGAACCGCTAACGCTACCAGCGTAGTAATGTACCAAGGATGCACCACGGTAGCCAGGAAAAAATAAACCGAAAGTGATATTAAGAAAACTTTTATTAGGTCTGAATTTCCGGGTTTTAAGTTTTTCGTCAAATAGAATACCGTGGTAAAAACCACTAATCCTAAAAACGGACCTAATAAGGCAATTTGGTTATATCCACTAATTTTAAAGCCAAGCCAACGCAACAAATAATAAATACTGGCATTAAATTCAAATTTCTGAAAATACAGATTTACGCTTTCGCCAATATGGCTGATGAAGGCTTCCGATATAAAAGGAATAAAGGTAAGTAAGATGATGCCACCCACCAGCCCGGCAAATAGTATAAATTTTCTCCAGCCGAAGTATTTAATTAACGGAGGTAAAAAAATAAGCGGTAAAAGCTTGATGTTAACGGCTAAACCAAAAGTTACCGCCGCGGCCGCCGTATTATGTTGCAGTAATAAGTAAATGCTTAAAAGCAAAGCCAAAATCATGAAAGCTTCAAAATGCAGGTTACCGGTTAATTCCAGAATTACCAAGGGGTTAAAGCCATAAAGCCAGACTTGCTTTTCGGGAAGATGCAAAAGATGCAAAATCTTGCGCAGCAAGAGCAAAGAAGTTGTTTCGGCGGCTAAAATCAGCAGCCGCAGTAAAAAACAGTAGGTTAAAATATTTTCCGGGGCTAATACCTTTACTAAGGCAAAAATAAACTGGCAAACCGGTGGATAAACGGAATAATATTGGGGCGAATTAAGCTGCTTATAAAGCGCTGATGTTAAAACGATGGGTATAAGATTGTATTGAATGTAATAGGAGGGCAGATGCAGATAAGGGTTTTCGCCGTGTACCAGCAAGGTGCCGTCCCAGAAAAACCGGAAATAATCGTCGGACAGGTTGGGATAAGCCCCTAAGAAAATAAGCCGGAAAACAAGGGCAATACCTAATCCGGTACCAAAGGTAAACGACTGCCGGCATAAAATAACATACAATATAAAGCAGGCACTAACCAAGGTGAAAAGCTGTCCAAACTGGGTGCGCGGGGTAAAATAAGCCAGTAAAAAATAAAGTACACCGGAGAAAAAAGCAGGTGAGTAAACGATAGTAATTAACTTTTTATCCATGTTACCGGCTGTGCTTTACAGAGAAATAAAAGATGGTGCCAAAGCCAATACTCAGCATGGTATGGAAAGGCAACAAACCATAATCCTGAAACCGGAAAGCTAAATAAATACCAATTAAAAAATATAAGCTAAGTAAAGCTTCCAAAAACATAAGCAAACTTATATTTTTTACCGCGTAAAGCGAGGTTTGCCAGGTATCACGGCTGCTCCGGATATTAAACTTGGGTGTCCGGACAAACGGTGTTTTGATGCCTCCATAACCTTCGGCTACCGCAATACTATTGTGCAACGAAAGCCCCATGGTTAGGCACAGGAACAGAAAAAAATTAACTGTAAAATAAAATACCGACCGGCTGGCCGCAGGCGTTACGCGCCAGTAAGCTACGCCATAAAAAGATACCAGTGATATAAGACTTATAACAAACATAGCCCGGAACTGCAAAAAACCGCTCCAGATATTATTTTCTTCTTGGTTCAGGATTAAAACCGGTAAACTAAGAATACCAGCTACCAACACACATATAAACACACTGCTGTTTAGCAAATGAAATAATCCGTTTACTTTGGTTCCCAGCGGCTGTTGGGAAACTAATACTTTGCCCAGGTTTTTCCGGGCGGTTTCCGCGGCCCCTTTGGTCCAGCGAAACTGTTGCGATTTTAAAGCGGGCATATTGGCGGGTAATTCGGCCAGAGCTTCAATTTGTTCCAGGTATTTAAATTTCCAGTGGCGCAGCTGGGCCCGGTAGCTTAAATCCAGGTCTTCGGTTAAAGTATCGGCCTGCCAACCGCCCGCATCCAGAATACAGTTTTTGCGCCAAACACCGGCTGTGCCGTTAAAATTTATAAAATGATCACCGGTATTCCGTCCGGTTTGTTCTATGGTAAAATGTGCATCCAAGGCAAAAGCCTGTAAACGGGTCAGGAGGGAATAATTCCGATTCAGGTGGGCCCATCGCGTTTGCACTACCCCAATCTCCGGCGCATCAAAGGCTGGTATTACAAGCTTTAAAAAATCCGATGCCGGTAAAAAATCCGCATCAAAAATGGCAATATACGTGCCGGTAGCAGTGGACAAGGCTTCCTGTAAAGCGCCGGCCTTGTATCCCGAGCGGTTTAGGCGATGGATTAACTGAATATTTTTACCCTGATCTTGGTAAAACTTTACCCGCGCAGCGGTAATCTCTTGGGTGGCATCTGTCGAATCGTCCAGCACTTGCACCTGTAATTTATCGGTTGGGTAGTCAAAAGCCATTACCTCATCAATTAGTCTTTCGGCCACGTAAATTTCGTTATAGATAGGAAGCTGAACGGTTACGGCCGGCCAGTTTTGCAGTTCCGGAAGTTTTGGTTTATAATCTATTGGGTTTCGTTTGGCCCGCAGGTAAAGCCAGGTTAGTTGTAGTTGAATAAGGCTGTAGCAAAAAATAAAAGCCAGGCAAATGCCATAAACTACCCAAACTACTATCGGTAATATATTAAATACCTCCATTATTTGTTGTAAACGAAATCTAAAAAGTTTAGGCAGGTATTAATTTTCATTTCTGATTTATAGCAGGTTGAAAGCTTTTTAGATAAAATTTTGTAAATGGGTAAGGTCAGGTTTTGTTCGTAATCTGACTTTCATTTTTATTTAAATAAAAATCAGGATCTTAAATTGAAGTGTCAGGATTGTTTAGGTAAAAAAATCTTTTAGCATCCGGCAACTTTAGCTGAGTTATAAATACCGAAAAATAGTAAGAATAATTTTGTAGCCCGCCAGAAAGGTTCCTTTTACGGTTCCGGAAATTTTCGAATGCCCGATTCTTTTCCGGTAACTAACCGGTACTTCGGTGCAGCGTAATTTTTGGCGGGCAGCTTTTAATTGCATTTCTACTGTCCAGCCGTAAGTACTGTCTTGCATGTGCAAAGAAATTAACTTATCGGTAAGAATGGCCCGGAATGGCCCCAAATCGGTAAAACGCACGCCGTACAAAAGCCGGAGCAGGGTAGTAGCCAGCCAATTGCCAAATACCTGCTGAGGTAACATGGCGCCTTTTTGGCGCTTTCCTAAAGCCCGCGACCCGATAACCAAATCAACTTTATTTTCCAGAATCGGCTGTACCAATCTGGTCATTTCCTGCGGGTAATCTGAATAATCTCCGTCCAGGAAAACCAGTATATCCGGCCGGTTCAGGGTATTTTTCTCTAAGGCGTAAGCAATACCCGTAAGGCAGGCCTGTCCGTAGCCTTGCCGGGGCTCTTTTAAAGCAGTAGCGCCGGCCTGTCTGGCCGCCGCAAAAGTATTATCCGCCGAATTATTATCTACTACAATAATATCGCTCACCAAGCTTTTAGGAATATCACCTATCACTTTGGCAATGGATTTTTCTTCGTTAAAAGCAGGAATAATAACATTTATGTTCGGCATGGAGATATAAAATGAGCAAAAAACGGCAATAGCCGGAACAAAAGTAAGTCTATACAAGCATTTAAAGATCAACTTTCTTACTGCTCTAAAGCCTTTATTTAAAACAAGTAAGTACAAAGATAGTTTGAGCGGCGAAACGGCAAATTATAAGCGGGTTCTTTTCTAAGCCCGAAAGCTATCGCAATCCGGACTGAACCTTGTTGTTTTTATTGCGGTATAGGTAATCATTATTAAATCATTTCTTATGAAGAATAATATAATGAGCAGCGTGCTGCTATTCTTTTTATTTTGTAGCCTGCAGGTTTGGGGCCAGACAACCATTAAAGCAGATAAGTACGATGCCACTTTAAGCCAGTATGAATATCCTTACCCGGTACAATATATGGGGCTTAATTTAGAAAACCAGCAAATCAGAATGGCTTATATGGACGTGCCCGCTGCTACTAAAAAAGAAAATGCGCCGGTAGTTATGTTATTGCACGGTAAGAATTTCTTTGGCGCTTACTGGAGAAATACCATTCAATTTTTAACCCAGCACGGATTTCGGGTCATTGTGCCGGATCAGGTGGGTTTTGGTAAATCCGATAAACCTTCGTTGCATTATAGTTTTCATCAGTTAGCCACCAATACTAAAAAGTTGCTCGATACTTTAGGTATCAAGCAGGTAAATATAGTAGGTCATTCGATGGGGGGAATGTTAGCCACCCGTTTTGCGCTGCTTTACCCCGAAACTACCCAAAAGCTTATTCTGGAAAACCCGATTGGCCTGGAAGATTACCGGCAATTAATACCGTTTCAGCCGCTGGATAAAGCTTATGCCAACGAACTGAAAACAACCGAAGAATCTATCCGGAAATATTTTCAAAGTTATTTTACTAAATGGCAACCGCAATACGACGAGTGGGTGCGAGTACCCGCTGCCCAAACCAGAAGCCAGGATTACCCGAAAGTGGCCCTGGCCTCCGCGCAAACCTACAATATGATTTACCAGCAACCGGTAGTGTACGAGTTTCCTAATGTAAAAGTGCCCGCTTTGGTCGTGATCGGGCAGGCCGACAGAACAGTGGTGGGTAAAGCTTTGATTAAAGACAAAGATGTGTTAGCCCGCGCAGGACAATACCCGGCTTTGGGCAAAAAAACGGCAGCCGCTATCCCCAACGCCAAACTGGTGGAAATTCCTAATGTCGGGCATATTCCGCATTTGGAGGCTACATCAACGTTTCACCAGGCTTTACTGGATTTCTTAAAATAGGAAATCCAGTAAAACATTTTATTTTATGCTAAAGCAATAGTTTAGCTGAGTATGCGGATGTTTTCCGGGGAAATCAGGTTAGTGGGAGCATAGCGGCCGGAGCGGGGTTTGTTTTCAAGATTTAAGACGCCCCGCGGGCAAACCGTAGCGCATATGCCGCAGCCCACACAAGCCGCCCGGATAATGGGTTTACCTTGCTGGGCATACCAACGTACGTCGATACCCATTTCGCAGTAAGTAGAGCAATTGCCGCAGGAAATGCATTGACCACCGTTAGTTGTAATCCGGAAGCGGGAGAAATGTTTTTGCAGTAAACCCAGGTAAGCCGCCATCGGGCAGCCATAGCGGCACCAAACCCGCGATCCCATAATCGGGTAAAATCCCACGCCAATTACGCCCGAAAAAATAGAGCCGATAAAAAAGCCGTAGGTTTGGGCAAAGCCGTTAGATAATTGCCCCAGTAGTCCGCCGTTCAGGTAAGAATTCACCCATAATAAAATCGTTGTTAAAACTATAAAACCTAGTACTGGATAGATAATAGCTACTTCCCAGCGCCAGGCATTCCGCGAAGAATCGGATAGTTGGCGGTAAGAATCACCGGCCGTTTCGGCCAGGCCGCCGCAACCGCACACCCAACTGCAATACCAGCGTTTCCCAAAAAAATAAGTAAGTATTGGTACCCCAAGCAAAGAAATAATTGCCGTCCAGAAAATCATGAAGACACCCAAGGCGCCGGGTTCATTAAAAAGCGCACTAACTGTTCCGGGAAACAGGTAATCGTATTTTAAAGGCCAAAAGTAAGAAAAATAAAACTCCGGCTCCTGTAATTTCTGTAAAAAATAAGGAATCAGGTAAGCTAAGATGAGCTGGAAAAACATAACCGAAAAAGTGCGGATAACCTGGTAGCGGCTATGCCGGTATTTCAGCAGGGCCCGTACGCCCATCACCAGAATGGCTAGTGTATAAAAAGAGCCGTATAAAAACCATTGATCGGCCGGTTTGCCCCGTAATAACTGGCTTAAAGGATCGGTAGCCCGGATGAGATTCTCCAGTAACCAAGGAAACCAATACAGAATAATATAAAAAGCAGTTAAAAAAACGGCCGTTAGCCAGGCAATGGTGCCGCGCGAAGTAGAAGCGCGTAACCAGATACCATTATTCCGGATTCCGGCCGGACTTTTTTGGTAAGTCCGGAAAAAATACAGCAGTAAACCTCCCATACCCAGCCCGGTACTTATGGCTAACACGATGGAACCAGCGGAACTGGAAAAAAGAAGCGGCAATAAAGCGCCTAAAAAGCCCAGGGCAAATAAAGTAAGGCCGCTTTTCTGAATACTATCGGTTTTATCCTGGTAATTATAGCCTATAGCTAGACTTGCGTTTTGGTTGATCATCTAACAATTTTAATGGTGGTGATGATGGCCTTCCTCGGGTTTGCTATTAAAATTAATAATGCTACCGATTACAAATAAAGCAGACCAACAAGCGTAAAGGGCCCAAAATGTGGGAATATCTTTCTGTAAATAAAGCAATATAACGTTAGCGGCACAAGTCATTACCAGACCTACTACGGCTATGTACTGGTAAGAATTCATTTCTTTAAACGAATATATTTTAGATAACTTCATAAGTTCTGATTTAGTACAACAAAAAACGGTATATAATCTGATAGTGCTACCTCATCTAACGCAATATATAATCTTTTGGGTTAGGTAAGATTACTTGTAAGAGCCTGGAAATGCTATTTACTGGTATTTCGAGAAAGCGCCGGCAGTAATAAACGAAAGGTAAAATCTTATTTTGTGAATAGGTGATAAAAACATCATAATAAAAAAAGGCAGTTCCAAACTGCCTTTTTTTATTAATAAACAAAAAGTTTATTATTTAATACCTTTGGCTGGATTGCTGCTTGCTGCTGGTTTGTTTTCGCCGGATAAAGCTATCTGGTCGTTGGGCCGGTGTTTATACTGAGAATACGCCGCCAGCTGAGTAGGATTGAGCATAGCCGTAAATTTTTTGTCGAAGCTAATTTCCAGTTCGTTTATTTTCTTGGTGAGCATCTCTTGGTTATCACTGTATAGTTCGGCAATTTCATCGGCTTTTACAATCCGCTCCCGGTTCAGAGATCTTAAACGCAGATATTCCGATTCATTTAAGTTTAATTCGGTAGCCATTACCCGCGTAAGCAGATTTATTCGCTTTTCGGCAGAAGAAGAAATTTCCTGGGCAAAAGCCACACCCGAAAAGAAGCAGAAAAAAGAAATGATAAGTAGTAGTTTCTTCATATAAATATAAATATTTTGTTGTCAGTTGCTTCTTCAACTTGTTAAGTATTTAAACGATGCTATAATTCCTAAGGTTTAAATAATTACAAATAGGAATTAGTTAAATGTGTAAAATTTATTTTATATATTCTTAATTATATTATAAATATTTCTTTTACTTAGGATTAAACAAAATTATATTTTGATCATAGAAGAAATAAAATCATCTGCTATTTTTTAGTATAAAATACTTTCCCGTAAGATATATAAGCTAAACTTAAATAATTTTTACTTTAAAACATTCTTGATTTAAAGTTTAGCACAACCAAGATAAATTATTGTACATGTTTTGAATAGAAGCGTCTTAATCTGGGTTTGTTCCCTGTATGTTCATCAATTTAATTCTAAATTAACTCGTATTAATCGATATATTTATATTTAATAAAATAATAATTATATAAAATTTTAAGAGCAGCAACAGGTTAAATAATTTTGAACTAAGTACTGGTATTTAGCATGATCTTTAAAGTTTTAGGATTAGGACTTGCTCTTACCACCTTTCAAAGCAGTTAATAGCAATCTCAATGGTATTAGCTAAAAACCATTTTTCTGAATTTTTATTTTTTGTACATAAATAATAATACAGATTTTTTAACAGAAAAATTTATATTCAGTAAGGATTTAAATCATTAAAAAATCATCAAAATTTTTCTTTTTAATTTTATATGTATTAAAATTGATTCCGTATAATACATGATATTTATAAATTTCTAATTATTCACGAATAGACTGAATCGAAGAGAAAAACTGTATAGATGTTTGTTAACTTTGAAAACAAAATTATTTGTGATTTTAATATATTTAAATGAACATACTTTTACAGGAATTTGATACTCCTTTCGGAACAGTTCCTTTTCATAGAATTAATGCAGAAGATTTTTTACCGGCAATAGAAGCGGCCATTAAAACCGGCCAGGAGGAAATTAAAAATATAACCGATCAGACTGCTGAACCAACATTTGAAAATACCTTAGAAGCTCTGGAGAGGAGTGGAGAATTAGTCAATCGGATATCCAGCATATTATTTAATTTAAATTCGGCGGAAACAAATCCGGAAATTCAGAAAATTACAAAAACTGTTTCACCTTTATTATCGGCTTTTTCCAACGACATCATTCTGAATGAAGTATTATTTAAACGGGTAAAATACGTTTACGACCATAAACAAACCATAGACCTGACAACCGAACAGGAAACCCTGCTGCAAAAAACTTACAAAAGCTTTGTGCGGAATGGAGCCAACCTCGATGATACGGCTAAAAGCCGGTTGCGGGAAATTGACAGTTCTTTGTCCCAACTTTCTTTGGAGTTTGGCGAACATGTACTAAGCGAAACTAATAACTATGCCTTAGAAATAACCCAGGAGCAGGATTTAGCCGGTCTGCCGGAAAGTATAAGGGAGGCCGCGGCCCTTACGGCCCGGGAAAAAGGATTACCCAATAGCTGGTTATTTACCTTGCAGGCGCCCAGTTATATTCCTTTTATGATGAATGCCGAAAACCGGGGCTTAAGAGAAGAACTTCATCGTGCTTTTGGCACCCGGGCATTTAAAGCCAACGAAAATAACAACGAAAATATACTACTACAGATAGTAAAGCTCAGGTACGAACGGGCACGCTTACTTGGCTTTGAGTCGCATGCCGATTTTGTGTTGCAGGAACGTATGGCCGAATCGGCAGAAAAAGTAGAAGGGTTTTTAAACGATTTATTGCAGCATGCTAAACCAGTTGCATCGCGAGAGTTAGCCGAGATATTATCGTATGCGCAGCAGCATAATGGCCCGACCGGTTTGCAGCGTTGGGATTTAGCTTTTTATTCGGAAAAGTTAAAGAAAGAAAAATATACCATCGACGATGAAATATTAAAACCTTACTTTAAGCTCGATAATGTAATAAAAGGCATTTTTGATGTCGCCAAACGGCTTTACGGCTTGGTATTCAAAGAAAATAATACCATCGACACGTATCATTCGGAGGTAAAAGTTTTTGAAGTGGCCGAAGAAGATGGCACACACCTGGGCATTTTGTACACCGATTTCTTCCCCCGGGCCGGCAAACGCAACGGCGCCTGGATGACTTCTTTCCGGGGACAGCAAATGGTAAATGAAAAAGAGCAGCGCCCGCATATTGCTATTGTTTGTAACTTTACTAAGCCCACCGAAACCAAGCCTTCTTTACTTACTTTTAACGAAGTAAAAACCTTATTTCATGAGTTCGGACATGCTTTACACGGTTTATTAGCTAAAGGCACTTACGGCAGTTTAACCGGTACCAACGTTTTCTGGGATTTTGTAGAATTGCCCTCGCAGGTTATGGAAAACTGGACCTACGAAAAAGATTGCCTGGATTTATTTGCTTATCATTACGAAACCGGTGAGCGCATGCCCGCTGATCTAATCCGTAAAATAAAAGATAGTGCTAATTTTATGGCTGGATATGCTACAGTAAGGCAAATTGGATTGGCCACTTTGGATATGGCCTGGCATACCACCAATCCGGAGGAAATAAAAAGTTGCGGCAGTTTTGAAAATGCCGTTCTACAGGAAATAGAACTTTTGCCTTTAGTGCCCGGCACCAATACCAGTTGTTCTTTTTCCCATATTTTTCAGGGCGGCTACTCGGCGGGTTATTATAGTTATAAATGGGCCGAAGTTTTGGATGCTGATGCTTTTGAGTTTTTCCAGGAGAAAGGTATTTTCAACCGCGAAACGGCCCGTTTATTCCGGGAACATATTTTATCGGCGGGCGGCAGTGAGCACCCCATGCATTTATATAAACGTTTCCGGGGTAAAGAGCCATCGCCACAGGCATTATTGCGGCGCAACGGCTTACTACGGCAAAGTTAAGCTCGCACGGTATCTTAATGCAACCTGGAAGCGCTTAGTACTAAAGTTATAATGCTAAGCGCTATTTTACTCTAAAGTAACAACACAACATATTATTTATAGGATGAACAGTATTGGTATCATTCCGGCCCGTTATGCTTCTACCCGGTTTCCGGGCAAACCTTTGGTGGATATCGGCGGAAAAACAATGATCCGGCGGGTTTACGAACAAGTACAGCAATCGCGGCTGAAAGAGGTTGTGGTAGCTACCGACGATGACCGTATTTTGGCAGAAGTACAAAGTTTTGGCGGTAAGGCCGTAATGACGGGCAGCCAGCACCAAAGCGGTACCGACCGTTGCTTTGAAGCTTATTGTACCTACGATGTTCCTACTGATTATATTATCAATATCCAGGGAGATGAGCCATTTATTCAGCCGGAACAGATAAATCAAGTGTTGGATTGTTTTGAAAATCCGTTAACCCAAATTGCTACCCTGATAAAAACAGTTGCTACCACCGAAGAGTTATTCAATCCGAATACCCCCAAAGTGGTGCTAGATAACCAGGAGCAAGCCATTTATTTTAGCCGGCATCCCATTCCTTATTTCCGGGGAGCAGAACAGGAAAACTGGCTCATGCAGCAACGCTACTATAAACACATCGGAATTTACGGTTATCGCGCCGATATATTAGAACAAATTACCTGTTTATCGCCTTCGCAACTGGAGATAGCCGAGTCGTTGGAACAATTGCGTTGGTTAGAGAATGGCTTTAAGATTAAGACGGCTTTAACTACTTACGAAAATTTTGGCATTGACACGCCCGCTGACCTGGAGAAAGCATTAAGTAAGTTATAAGTAGTACTTTTTAATTAGTAAGAGTAATTAAGGTTAATTGTTACGTGTTACTGGATACTAGCTGAAATTAAACTCTATACATCTAAAAAAGGACAGAAAAAACAATTAACTTGAACAAACACCAAAATTCGAGAATTGACTTTTATAAAGATAGTTAAGCAGATATTCGTAAGAATATCAATGTAGAAAGTAGTTTTTTTTGATTGAATTTAGTTTTATAACGTTCTCTTGACCAAATAACAATTTCTTAAAAAAATGAGGATTGCCATTTTAATTCTAGCTCATAAAAATTTAGAACAGCTGGAAAAATTAGTACAAAGATTAACCGCTAATTTCGATGTGTATCTCCATTTAGATGGGAAATGGAATATCGCTGATGATTATTTTTCTGGTTACAAAAATGTTTATACCATTAAGCGCTTCAAAATAAATTGGGGCAGTTACAATCAGATTTTGGCTACGTACGAACTGTTTAAAACTGCTTTTCTTAAAGATTATGATTTTTATTTGATAATTAGCGGCCAGGACTTGCCTATAAAATCGAATAAACAAATTTTAGAGTTCCTGGAAAAGAATAAAAACCACAGTTTTGTTAATAATGATAAGTTGCCTACCAGGCACTGGCTAAACGAAGGCGTAGATAATGGCGGGTTTGATCGAATAGAATATTATTGGCCTGACTCTTATGGTATAAGCAATTTTGGCGATAGAATGCGGAGAAAAGCTATTTATAAGCTGCAAAATTGGCAAAGAAAGCTTAAACTTAAACGTTCTCTGTATCCGATAGAATATCATGGCGGTTGGAACTGGGTAAATTTAAATAAAGATGCAGTCTCTTACCTGGTACATTTTATTGAGCAAAACCCCTCTTTTCTGAAAAAATTTGATTTTACCCATTGTGCCGACGAAATCTGGCTGCAAACGGTAATTATGAACTCCGGACTAAGCATTAAAAATGATTATCTGCGGTATGTAGACTGGCGCGGTGGCGGATGGTCCCCTAAGGTGTTAACCGTGGATGATGTCCCCGAGATATTGCATTCGAATTGTTTATTCGCAAGAAAATTTGACGATAAAGTTGATGAAGCTGTTATTACGCATATTTATGATGTAACAAAAAATGAATAACAATTAAATTTATAATCTTGTTGATAAGGATGCACAAACACAAAAGAAGTCTTCAAAATAAAATACAACTTAGCCTTTGCTTAACCTATAGCTTTTTTTAACCACCCACTTTTTTAGCTTTGTAATGAGCAGCGGTTAATATTTGTAGAATTTTATCCCGGAAATCTCCCTGGATAATTATTTCGCTATCTTTAATTGAGCCGCCCACGCCACATTTATTCTTAATAAGTTTACCTAATTCTTTCAGGTCTTCTTCCTGGCCCACAAAGCCGGTTACCAAAGTTACCTGTTTGCCTGCCCGGGCTTTTTTGTCCAGCATTACTTTTAGGTTTTGTTGCTGGGGGGGCAAGGTTTGGGCTTGTTCTTCGGCTTCGTATTGATATTCAAAATCGGGGTTGGTAGAAAAGACCACACCTTCCCGGCCTTTTTTGTTTTTATCGCGCATTATACTTTGTTTTAAATAGCTGTTTACTATTACTTCAATCTGAACAGATAGATAACCTAAAGTAAAGTTATAGAATCTAAGTTTTACTTTCCGGAATAATTACCTGCAAAGACGATGGCCTTATTTCTACGGTAAACGATTTTGCTTCGCCCATGAATTCGCCGTCGGCATGAAATTTAAAAAAGTCCTGACTTTGCACCTGAATGGAAGTAGTCTGGAAAAACCGGGCATCGGGAGAAGTGGCAATTTGTTTGGATAATAAACCGTAACTAATACTTAAAGCTTTCCGAAAGTTCAAGTGCTGAATAAGGCAAATATCCAGTAGTCCGTCCCGTATATCGGCCATAGGCGCTATATACGCATTATTGCCGTACTGAGAAGCATTGGCAAAAGCCAACACAAAACAATAGGTATTTATTTCCTGGCCGTTAAAATTTAAAACAATTGGTTTAGGAATATATTTTAAAAATTCCTGCCATACCAACCGCACATAAGTACGCAAACCCCGCTTTAAACTAGAGGCAAATGCCGAACTAACCTGCGCATCGAAACCGATACCGGCCGTACAGAAAAAAGGGTGGCTGTTGATGGTGCAGGAATCTATTCGGGACCGGTACTGCTGATTAATAACGGCGATGGCTTGCGAAATCTGGAGCGGTATGCCCAAGTGCCTGGCCAGACCATTGCCCGAACCGTGCGGCAAAATAGCTAAGGCGGTATCTGTAAAAACCAAACCCCGCGCCACTTCATTTACAGTGCCATCGCCGCCTACGGCACATACTACAGCATAAAAATCGGCCGCTGCTTTTTGCGCCAGTTCCGTGGCATGGCCGGCATGCTCGGTTACCACAATATCGTAAAGAAACAAGCTTTTATCAATCTGCTGGTGCAAAAGCGCCACTACATCTACCCGCCCGAGCGAACTGCCCGATTTAGGATTGATAATAAATAAAATGCGAGTTTGCATACAATCACTTACGCCACGGCTGGTGATAAAATAATAACAGCCCATCCAGATAGATGGGCTGTTTTATATATTCATATTAAAAGATTAACCAATTCTTTCCATTAAGTCGGCGGCGCGGGCAGAATAACCAGATTCGTTATCGTACCAGCCAACAACCTTCACTAAAGTTTCGCTTACAGAAGTTAAAGCAGAATCGAAAATACAAGAATGTCTGTTGCCTACTATATCAACCGAAACGATTGGTTCATCAGTGTATTGCAATATGCCTTTAAACTCACCTTCGGCCGCCTTTTTAAAAGCAGCATTAATGTCAGCTTTAGAAGCGGCAGTTTTTAAAATAACTGTTAAGTCGGTTAAAGAACCGGTTGGCACCGGAACGCGCATAGCAATACCATCCAATTTACCGTTCAGGTGAGGCAATACCAAACCTACTGCTTTAGCGGCACCGGTAGAAGTAGGAACAATATTTAACGCTGCGGCCCGGGCTCTTCTTAAATCGCTGTGCGGAGCATCGTGCAGGTTTTGGTCGGAAGTATACGCGTGAACAGTAGTAATAAAACCTTTTTCAATACCAAATGCATCGTCTAACACTTTAGCCATTGGGGCCAAGCAGTTTGTAGTACAAGAGGCATTAGAAACAATTTTTTCCTCGCCGGTTAAAATATCCTGGTTTACACCTAATACTACTGTAGGGATATTTCCTTTAGCAGGAGCGGAGATAACAACTTTTTTAGCGCCTGCTTCTAAGTGTCCGCCGGCACCTTTTTCATCAACAAACCGGCCCGTAGATTCTAATACTACATCTACGCCCAATCTGCCCCAAGGCAGGTTTTTAGGTTCGCGTTCCGCAAAAACTTCTATACGCTGGCCATTTACGGTTAAGCTTTGCTCATCGGCAGAGACAGTACCATTAAATTTGCCATGTACAGAATCGTATTTTAATAAGTGGGCTAGGGTGTTGTTATCCGTCAGGTCATTAATCCCTACCACTTCTATATTCTCTTTGCCAAGCAGCTCTCTGAAAGTAAGTCTGCCTATACGGCCAAAACCATTAATTGCAACTTTTATTTTTGCCATTTTTAACGATATTAGTTGTTTATTAAACTGGGGCGAAGTTATCATTCTAATATACTTAAAACAAATAAAAAAGATTTGTTTCTAATTATGAGGCGGTTCTGGTGTTTTGGATATTTTTTTTGAAAATATTTTTGCAGATTAAAAATCGCCCCCTATATTTGCACCATCAAAACGGAACAAGGACGTTAGATAAACAAAACGGCCCGTTCGTCTAGGGGTTAGGACATCAGATTTTCATTCTGGTAACAGGGGTTCGATTCCCCTACGGGCTACAATACTTATTAAAAACCTTCTAAATAATAAATTTAGAAGGTTTTTTCTTTTTTACCCAAAGTCTTATATCACTAAGCTATATTAATTTTTTATTAAATTCTGTTTTTACCACATTGCGGTATAAGATTATTGATTTCAAGCTTAAATTTAAAGAAATCAGAATTACTACCAGTACAATTAAGAAATCTGGTTTGTTGGAAAAACTAGGAGCATTTATTCACCCCTTAAAATTCAATTTTATCATAAAGGACATTCAACGGTTCGGGGCTTTGCGTTAGTGGGGCAATCGAAGCACTTCCGTTTAGTTTTGCACAAAAGTTCAATAGAAGTACAACTGTTGAATTTTGCAGTTTCGCCCCACTATTGCAAAACCCTTGTTAGCGGTAGTGTTATTTTTGTTCCGCCAATTCTTTTACTTTTTTGTTCATTGCTTCAAATCCTCGTCTTGCGTTATTGTCCAATGTTTTTTTGAGAAGTGGCACAAGAATTCCAATGAAATTTTCACTTTGTACAAGCGTTGTCGTTCCGTTTCCGTTGTCTGTAAGTTCAAATATATGTTCACCGTCAAAAATGCCTCTCGTTATAAATACCCCCAGCCAACTTAATTTTTTGTTAGGTTCATAAGCCGTAACGGTCGGTTTAAATGTGTTCACTTTGGCTTCTGGCGGTTCAATTCTAACCATAATTTTCTTACCAACTTCAAAATTCCCGGTCAAAGAAGTAACAAATGGGTTCCAGTTTGGATAGTTTTTGAAATCGGTTAGGATAGCCCAAATTTTTTCAGGGGTTGAGTTGATTATAATTTCTGCTTTTAATAAAAATGCCATCGTTGCTATTTTTTTGTTATTAATATTTTACTTGTCTGTAAGTAATGCAACAAAGGTCTTATGTAAATTCAATTTTGCTCTTGACAAAAATCAAGAATTTACATCATCTGTTTTTTTCGGATTCTACTAAATGTTTCGGGTGTCATGCCAAGCATTGAAGCAATGTATTGCAATGGAACTTGGTTAAATAAATCTCTATTATTTTCAAAAAACAAGCGATACCTTTCTTCTGCCGACATTGATAAATGGCTATGAATTCTACTTTCCATCATAGTCAAGCATTTTATTAAAAAAGTTCTTTCGAGTTCAACCCAAAGAGGAATGATGTTTCCAATTTTATTATAATTTTCTTTTGTTATGACGAATAGTTCTGTGTTTTCCAAGGCTTGAATTGTCCAACGAGATGGAAGATTAAAGAAAAAACTTGAAAAGTCAGTTCCAAAATGTCCGTTCGTTGCTATCCATTGTGTTACTTCATTTTCGTCAGCAATTGCAAACACTCTTAAGTATCCTGTTTTGATAAAACAAAATTTGTCGCATTGTTTACCTTCTTTTAAAAAGAAGTCGCCTTTTTTTAACGTGATTTGATTAAAAAGCGAACTCACTTCAATTAATTCGTTTGGCTGAACAATTTCAAAATGAGTATTTATATATTGTTCAAGTTCTGTCATTGGTTATCATGTCTCGGTACATTACCGCTAACGTCTAGTGTAGGCGGCAGCCGAAGCGGAGCAAGGGTTTTGTATATACAGTGTTATATGTGGTTTTTTCTTTCTTTGATAGAGCATTTAAAGTTTAATTGAAAGTTCTAAGTGTCCGCCTAAACCAAGTTCAATAATTTTTTTAAGTGTTGAAATACGTACCTCTTTGAGGTTGTTTTCAATTTTAGAGATATATGATTTGGTGGTTCCTACCTTTGCAGCAAGTTCTGCTTGTGTCAAGCCTTTTTCAAGTCTGGCTTCATGAATAAGGGCTCCTATTTTGAAGTTCTCGTATCCTTTCTCTAATTCATCGCGCTTTTTAGTTCCTACTTTTCCGTAATGCTTCTCCTTGAACTGGTCAAGAGTCATGATATTATTTTCTGCTGCTTTCATATTCTTCTTTAATTTTTAGTGCCTTTTCAATTTCTTGTTTGGGTGTTTTCTGTCAGAACAACTAATTGGCCTTGGTCGAAGAAGCAGAAAATCCGATAGATGTCGCTTCCTTGCTGAACCCGAATCTCAAATAGTCCTTCCGTGTTTTCAATGTGCTTAAGATATGTTTCCGGAACTCTTGAAAGATTTTCTATTAAGTCAAAAGTCCAGATAATTTTATCCTTCACTTTGTCCCGCTGTTTCAAAAAGAACTCTTCAAAGTAGTCTTTATAGAAAATGATATTTCGGTGCTTCTTATTATTATCCACGAAGCAAAGATAGAAAAAGTTGTACTAAAGTGAAACTACATTAAGGAATGTTTAATCAGAACAGGTACTATATAGAATTACTTTTCTTGAAAATCGCATATAACGTCTAGGCTAAACGACGGGCGAGGCCGTCGGCCGATGGCTGACGTTTAGGTGTTGTTGCCAGAAGTTATTTTTTTATTTCTTTCCCCATCCAAGGCCCAATCAAAAAGAATGTTATTAGAGCAAATAGAAGGTATGTTCCAATTCCATAAGCAATCCAGCCAGCCCAATCGATATTAAATTCCTCAGCCTTATTATTTAAAGTCTCAACTATCTCCCCCAAATTTGCACTACTAAAAAATAATATTGTACAGGCAAGGAAAATGGTAATGACATTAATTGATATTCTTGTCCGTTTTTCAACTTGTTCTTTATAAAACTTCCCCAATAGAACCATAAATAATATAAGCACAAAAAAGGACAATGAAATTATTATCCATTCTTCTTTAGCATTATGCCCTCCAAAAAAGTTGTCAATAATTTTACTGGGAGCTAAAACAGATTTATCAAAAATTCCCCAAGCTAACCCTATTGCAGGAGGAAGACAGAAAAAGCTAAAAAAAACTATAAATGCGTTCTTTACTAAAACTTTTGTTCCTTGATTCATTTTATAATTACTGGCAACGTTTAGTATATGCAAAGTCCGTAGCATCGCAAGGATTTTGTATATGCGTTGTTGGCGGAAGTTTTTTTATTTATACACTTCAAATATCAACTCTAAAATATCACCTTTAATAGTCTGCTCCTCATCAATCTTAAGGTCAATATGAAGAATTAATTTTAGCTGACTAACATCAAACTCTACTATTCTTAATTTAAGTCTGTCTTGAAAACTTTCAATGATAATCTCCTCATTCACTATTGAGTAATTCGATTTTACTGGTTCTTCGTCCTCTTTATAAACAATAGTTGCAACAGTATTGTCATTTAAATCCAAAACCTTAAACAAATCCATTCCGAAAAAACCTGAAATTTTTAAAGGAAGTTGATTCGCTGCTTTTAATTTCCAGACTTTATGAATCGTTAACTTACTTTCATTCTTTAAGCTATTCTTTAATAAATCTTTATGAATTTCCTGAATTCTATCTTTATCTAACTTTTTGATTATTAACCATTCATCAAATCCAAAATATTTATCACCTCTTGTTGCGGTATTGAAAGAATCATCTGGTCTGAATAAGGCACTAAATACAGAATCTTTAATTTTGCCTTCACTATCCAAATAAACAAGTGAAATACCTTCAGCTCTCTTATTGTTTATATCATAGGGGACATGCTTTAAGGAAGGAAAGTATTCTAATATTTTTGTTTGAAGTAATAGAAAGGGCTCTTTATATTCCTGGTGAGGAGAAACGGTTAAAACCTGATTTGCAGGGTATGTTGTATTTCTAATCTTATCAGTACCGTCTAAATCTAAAAATACTTCTTCTAATTCTACTTCTGATTTGTCAATTCCAAAAATGGTATAGTAAGGTCCTAATAGACTAATGAAGAAATGTAGTTCTTTTGTGTAAATTAGGTTTTTAAATTTTTTTTTCTTTAAAATTATAAATCCAGAATAACAAGGATACCAAGCAATCATTGATTCATGGATTGGCTTTTTTAATTCTTGTTTTAAAAACTTCTTAAACTTACCCCAGTGTTCTTTATATCTTTTATTAGTACCATAGTTATAATGTAAGATTCCTTCCATCTCTTTTATCCCTTCAAAATCCCCAATATTTTCTTTAGTATAAAGTTCGGGATTTTCGATTGGGAAATATTTACTTAGGGTGTTTTGTATAGAGCTAAAATCATGTATTTCGTATCCCCAATTTAATTTATCTCTCATTCTTGTTCAAAATTGCCACCAACGGGTCGCGGGCTATGCAAAGGCCGTAAGATTTACTTGTTAATCATTTCTAAGCCTTAAAGGCGTTTTTGAAAAGTAAGAAATTAGCGATAGGAATACACCCGGCTTTTGTATAGCTTGTGTTAGGAGGAGACCTTTTTACTTTTAATCAATAATTGATATTAAATTCATTATCAGTTC
>Ga0210040_10001424_pt1 | contig 36149 bp, 15 predicted proteins | sample CryGeyCG12114_NA_FD_185462 | JGI IMG/M metagenome (GOLD analysis project Ga0210040, IMG submission 185462) | Groundwater microbial communities from aquifer - Crystal Geyser CG19_WC_8/21/14_NA (SPAdes) (version 2) | ecosystem: Environmental > Aquatic > Deep subsurface > Groundwater | place: USA...
CTGTACAAATTTCATGAAAAAGTATACAAGAATTTGCTGTTAAATAGAGCTTTTAAACATTTACGGACGTCTGTTTGGCCGTAAAGTGAGTCAAATAGGCTCATCTTCGAAAGCAGCCGTGCGACAGACTATACTAATGTTTATGCAAAATTTGAAGGAAATCCGTTGATGCGTTCGAAAGTTAGAGCATTGAGATGCTACGACACCATCACGGTTCCATAAGCCCTTCCTGTGTTGGGCTAAAAATGTGTGCATGGATACAATAGAATGTAAACTCCAGAAATATACATGAGAATTTTACGTCCAAGTATAGCTAGTGCGTACCATTTCTTTCTAATTTTTCTACACGCAAATCTTTGGGTACAGTTTGTAAAGTAAAGGGTTCGGAAACGGATTTAGAAATATACTGAAATTTAAAGAGTGATTATTTACTTGTGAGTTATTCTCCTTTTTGGAGACGAGTTGTTTTGGACGGACACAAGTCCCTTCGGGCTCACTGTTATAACGAGAAGTGGACAATGCGAGAAGCTTTTAGGAGAAACGAGCTCCAATTTCATCGACAATCCCATCAAAGCTTTCTCACTCACGAGGACTTCAAAAGTCGGAAATAAGTTCCACTCTCTCATCCCTACTTGCTATATACCAGTACAGTCTTACAATGCAACTTCCTCACTCACACGCTAACTTTCATTTTCATGAACATCTGGTCAAAAAGCCCTTATATCCTCTTCCATCTCAAGATTCACAGATCTTCATACTACCTTTACCCAACCATGGGATTTTCAAAAATGCATATGAAATTTCTCAGTGCATGCAATGATACCGTTCTTTGAAACAGGGTCGTATATGGCATCAAATTCAGTTTCTATATTTAATATCAATGACGTCCTATTAAAATCAAAGGTCACAAGCAAACTTTAGTACTATCTAGTCCTTGCTAACCAGTGAGAGGGAAAGTATAATGTGAAGATGATCATAATTCATAATAGTAACTGCTGAATGTAATCCCGTGTTTGGTCAGTCATTAAATCCAATCCAGAAATGCGTAAGGTTTAACTTGCCATCTTTTTGTATGTAGCTATAGTTAGTACAGTTGACAAACGCCCAAGGATATTTACTGGTAACCATGCATATCAGGCTTGGAACAAAAAAATCCAGTTTCCACAATCTATTTCACTGGAAACTAATAGCTTTCAGGGTAAAAGTCGGATTTCCATTCTCAGAGGAGTTTGAAGCATTTTTTTTCAGGAAACAGTTTCTGATAATGAATACGCTTCAACTGATCCCATTTTAGAAAGTTAAACATGCTTTTTACTGCTTCTGAGATTAACGAGTGCTAAAAATTGATCAGGAAATTTCATAAATTGTGTATAGTTTTGGGAAGCTGATCCCCAAAAATGGCACACTGACACTAGCAATTCCTATCTTTTGTCCATTGACTTTGCAATTGCATATCGTTTTCAGAGAACACAAAAAGAAACGACTTACTCACTCCCAGTCATTCAGTCTCAGTCAGTTAGTTTTAATAATAATGAAGTAAAACGCCCAAGTCCAAACTAACTAACTAACTAACTACTAACTGGTAAATGATAATGGTAGAAGGGGACGAGCAATATTAGACACAGAGAGCGCATATAGGGAGTTTTGCAAGTAACTAGTAACTAACTAACTGACTAACTGGTGAATAAAAGATTTCCAAAGGAAAGTTCTTATATTACATATATAAAGGAAGGAAGTTGAAGTGAGCACATAACAACAACTCGTTGGCAGTATTAACGAAGAGAGAAGAAAAAACTATAAAAGTGGCTGCCAAATGGAGAAAAGGAGATGAAAAAAGTTGAGTTTCGTTCCCTATGATGTTTTTTTCCCTTTTCTTGTGTAGTTGAGCACATATTGGCAATCTGTGCTGGTAGTTGCAAGAACTTTGGAGAGACGCCTTCGGGTTTCTCTTTTTTATCAAAAAGTTAGTACATCTGCTTTAAGATTGGGAATCAATGAGAATCATTTGTACAAACATGTTGTTTTCCCTTTTTTGTTCATTTTTTTTTACTATGCTCACAGTCCGGGCCCAAGTTTAGGTGCGGCCTCTTTTCTATATAAACAGTTCAAACTGTAAAGGGTTTTCCAATAATAATAATAATCGGGCCATTACTATTTCCATGCGAATCGGCGTCCAAAACTATAGATAGCAAGTTTATGGAATCCCCATTCCACATATGCTCGCATTCAATTCGCACGCAAAAATACATGCTTATACGTACTTTATCCAAGTGAATTTTAAATCCTTTATGCAAATTCGAATTCATTGATATTGGCAATCGGGGAAAACCTCAAAAAACCCGCATTTTCAGTATTTCAATTACACTAATTCCTTTATAGTTTCTAGCTATCTTTTTGAGCGCTTTTCAACTTGAAAATCATATTGGCTTTGAAATTTAACTGCATATTAAGGCAGTTTTCGTAAAACTAATATTTTATGTATGAAAAAAATCATGATGGCTAATTCCTGCATTTTGTCAACAACTAACTACACATGGAAGCAAGTAAACTAACCAAGACGAGGTGAAAGTCTGACTTGTGTGCACAGACAGAGTATACATTCATTTGCATTGTGTTTGTAAGATTATCGTCATTATTGAGGAAACAAGCTGTGCCCATTGTTCTCCCATTTCCCTCTCTTTTGATTATTGACTCCCTTTCATCATCTGCTCTGACTATGAGCAGCTTTAAAAATCACAGTTGGGCACACACATAGTTAGTTTGTTAGCTCTCTTATGTGTTGTACATTAGCAGAATTGCAATCTCGCTCAACCTCCTTATCTTACACTATATCTATCAATCTGCCATCCTAGGCTCATCATTCCCTCTATCCCATGGTTCTCTGCACTGCAAAGGATTCGCACCTTTTCAAATTTACGTGGAATTGCTTCCCATAGTTAGTTATTGCTAGAATCAATAATCATTGAAAACCCCGTGCACATTTTCAAACCCTATAGAGAACCAATTCGCCTTGCATTATTTTGTACTTCCTTTGTTTAAGTAAATAGCGAAAACTAGATTTTTCACGTTCCTTTAAATACAGACTCTGCCATTTTCCTTCTAAATTAATCAGCAGGGTGAAAAATTGTCTATAGTTTTAGTCTAATACTGATACAATTTCATATACGCAATCAAATACGATACATAAGGAATTTAGTGAGAAATGCGGTCAATATAAACGGGCGTGGATTGGCTATAGGGAGCTAGAAGTGGAAAGGCCATCATCATGTATGTTTCTTTTTAAGACGATCACATTATAGGATTGTACAGGGAACAGTATCCAGATGGACAATATAATGGAAGCTAGGGAAAGATATGGCCATGGTCATCCTCATCACCCTATCTAGCTATATAAGTGAAACTAATTTCAAAGGACATGGAAGCTTTTTACACAAATTGGTGACAAAATGGAAGTGAGCGACTCACTCAGCCAGTGCACACAAGAAACGGACTGACTGAGAGTGGGGATTAAAGAGACATGAGATGAAGGACACCAATAATACTTTTGTTTTTTGGCACAGAGGTCAGCATGAGAGCATAAGAGGTCACTCATGCATTCAATTTTTAATTGCCTCATATCTGCTAACTCTCAGACAATGACAAAACTGCTTTCAATCTATACTTGAAGTCATATTGTTTGAACTGTTGTCTTAAGTAAATTTTAAACTTAAAACTTTGTGTACAAAAAAAAAACGCCAGTTTTTTACAAATCCCTGCAAATAAAGAATACAAACTTGCATGCATATTGTTGATGGAAACAGTTTGCGTTAGTAATGCATTTTTTCTTATGAGACTACTAAAACTATAAGTAAATCAAATATAATGTATAGTCTATTCGCACCGTTGTTAATAAACTAAAGGTATGAATTCTAGCGTTGAACAATAAAAAACTGTCTAGTCAATATACTATCTACTACAAAATTATTGTAATGGTAAGTAACTAACTACCCAGTGTAAAATTTAGCCCCTCATTTCATTCACTGGATGATTAAGGCCTGTAAAAATGTGAAGCTTCTCCTGACAACCAGAGGTAAGTAAGTTTCCATTGTGCATACAATAATTTGAATAGTACAAGGTCTAAACAAAAGCGACGGGGAACATGTATATGATACGATTAGCGGTGAATGGGATGAAAAACATTGAATTCTCCCTTTTTTGGAACCCTGGTGTGTCTTTGTATCTTCTAACTAAAAGAGTATCATCAATGCATGGAATTAAACACAACTATACATAGCAGTAAGTGAGTAATAGTTTAGTTAGTATAGCCATATGTGTGTTTGCAACCAACTAACAAATTCTATCATAGGTGAAATGCATGCATGATGGAAACTGTGCCCAGAATTTTTGGAATTCTTGACACATACGAATGAATGTACATGCACATAAAAATGTTTGAAAATTTTCTTACCTTTATCTGTACCTAGTCAGATATTTACAAATGATTGAGATCCTCAAATTTTTACATATGCAAGAAAATGAAACAGTGTTAAATAAGTATATAAGTGAGCAGTCATTTTGTGAAATCTGTGAGCGATTATAAATAGTTAAAAACGCAATCATTGATTTTGTGTAAATTTTGAGAGTTGTAGTGATTTTTTTCTTCAGAAAAATGAATGTTGGCCAGCTAACCGTGAAAACCGACAAATATGTTGTCGGCCATTTCAAAGAGCTAAATTTGATGATGGTAGATCCAAACAAGAATTATTCCATAGCATTCGACATAAAGAATGTGATGATGTCACGGAATAGAGATCCAATGTAAGATTTAATATTTAAGTTTATATGCAAATATTTACTATTATTTGAAACATAATTTGCTAACCAGAACTAATAATTTTTTTTGTATGGTTTCCAGAGTAGCCAAGTGTATAAAGGTGTAGATCCTATTTTTTATTCCGTTTGCTCTCATTGTAAAACTTGAGTCTTATATATATTGATGCGTTTTGATTTAAACAGGGAAACTCTGCATTCGCTGTGATCAATGCACAAGGGAATTCCGGAACAGCCTGTTTTTATAGTCAAATGTGACAAACTTTTGTAGCTTCATATTATCAATCCTTTTTTCGTAGAAATCTAAAATCTCTGCATATTTTTTGCTGGGATCTTTCTTAAGTTTGTAAACCCAATAAAGTGATTAAAAATCTATTGTTTTTGTTTTGTGGGCCTATTTTTAAAAATTTTGTCCGTACATGTTGACTACCGAAACTTATAGAAGCGGCAGTGCAAACAAAATGGAGTTGTAGTTGTAAGTAAACTGGTCATCCACTAATTATACCAAACTATCATTATTACAAATGCATATTGGGACTTCTATAAATGGACCTAAGTAACTAACAGAGTAATTTTAGCCCGCAACTATAGGAAAGCAGGAACCCAGTCCATTGGAACTATAACTAATTAACTGGGTAAATAAAAGTGACGCGCCGACGTGTGGAGAGATGTGTGTTCAGTGTGCAATCTACTATAATGTGAGCAGATAAACTGGTGGCTTTTTCATGATGCGTCCTAATTACACACAGATTTTATAGCTCACTTAGCCCGGCACTGTGTGTTATGTATGGAATGAGCAGAGTCCTTTGGGAGCTTCCCTTTTACCAAAATCTCACTCAAGTAATCATCCAGATGATAAGAGAGTCACTCAACGAATCTTTCCCTTTTATCAACTGAATATATAAAAGTGCCCTTCCTTCAGCCCTTGCGTATAATAATAATATATACTCTTTGACTGCCACTCACAGTCAATAATAATCATCATCATCACAATAGTAATAATGCACATGTGTCATGTCATCCAATACTATATAACTATATCCGTCTATTCTCAATCTCCAATTATAGTCATAGTTAGTTAGTTAGTTAGTTACTTAGTTCCTGTGATATTTCAAACAGTGTATTATGTTAAAGGTGGAAGAATGGCAAATTTAAAATAGGTTTCATATTAAGGAGCGCATAAAACAGACTAGAAATTGTTTAGCTACAAATATGTATAGCATGACACTTTTTTTCAACTTTCGCAGTGCATTGGTTCTGTGTTAGGGAAATTTCCATAGACTAATACTGCCCATAAGTATTTTTCAGTTTCACGTTTCAAGTGGAAGCAAAAAAAATAATTACAATAATGTTGCTCGCCTGCTAACTAACTAAAGTTGCATTAATCCTGGAAAAAAAGTTCCATCACTTTACTCTCCTACAAATTAAATTACATGTACATGAATTTTTTCCTACGAATATCCAAAGTTTAAAACTTTTTTAATTCTTTTTATATGAGCTTTCATTCATTCCAATCAATCATGTATGGGACTCAACTTTTTCTAATTTCTTTGCAATCATCTCAGGACTTTGCATGAGGATTATAAGTTTCAAGAGCTAAACGGTAAGAGATTTATAGCGCACCATTTTTCACTACTAACTAACTGGGTCTAAAAAATGTACTTTCTATGAATACTTATCAATGAAACGGAAGCTTTAATCGCTCACAAGCTTACTTAGTTAGGGCTGGTGAAAAAAATACAATCTTGTGCTTATTACTTTCACCACCACACAAACTTATAAAGCTACTTTTTTCTTGTATTCTTCATTTAGTTTTAACTAACTACCCAAGTTATAGAAATAATATCTCTCAAAACCAAGAAAATCTATGGGCTGTCTACACAGGGCTATCAACTTTATTTCCATCAGTTTTCATAATATTCCTTTTAGTTGTTCGTTATCGTTTCTAAAAGGAACTACAGATAGATAATACACATTTAGCTGTGTGAAGGGACGAGTAGTCACCAGTGAGGGCGCATTGTAAGTTGGCCTTGTAGACTTTATACGAGTGTTTTGGTGGAGTGATGTTGATCATTGGATTTGGAGTGAGGAGTGTAAAAAAGGTGAGTGAGTGACTGTGTACAAATCCCAATTCCCTATAGTCTCTATGGGCTCCTGCAAAGGTCAACGGAGCAGAAAATAAGCTATTAGTTGACTTGGTGTGGATACCGAATAGCAATGAGAGGAGTCAAAGATCGACATTTTTTTTATCCATTCACCGCATAAAAAATACATTAGTTTCTCCTTTAAAGTGTATGCCTTGTTAGCTTTTCATACGCATTTTAGAATCATCCTTCTTATTTTGCCCAACATTTTTTCGGTTTGCATTGATTCGGCTCAGAAAAAGGTTTTTCCACCGTTTTCGTCATAAATAGTCGGAAATTTTGTACATTTGTTTCCATATTAAATAGAGAGATTACAGATTGAATTTGGGAATGTGGTGTTATAGGAATAACTTGCAGTTTTTGGCAACTAAAGGCTGTGAACCGATCCCAGCACAATTTGGGCTCGTGAAACGAAGTGTGACAAAATGTGGAATTGCTTATTTGCACAAAAGCCTCCCCACACTGGTTTTTGGATCGTCCCACTCGTTATATGTTGTTATGTACACACTAACTACGTATCTAACTCTGCTAGTCTATCGTCTATCAAAAAGTATATAAAATGGTAAAATTTCATTGTGTGCATTTATAGGTTCAACTATAAACACGATTTTTTCCAAGTTTTAGCTGGTTAGTTGCCTAACGCAATATTTTTAAACATTTCTGGTCCTTTTTCATCCATGTAGGATATTAAAATGAGCTTAAAAAGTGGAAAATGGATCCCATTTCTTGGAAACTTTCAAAGTGTATAAATTACTTGTTTAGCTTTCACCACATTATATTTTCACTGATTTAACTGACTTAATTTTCTTCAAAATTTGTCGTTGAATAATCTAAAATAGGTGTGTTGTAAAATGAAGAATCGCAATAAACATTTCCCACCAATCTGGAATCAATTTTGCATGCATGTAGTGTACAACACAAAGAAAGCATAGCAAATGGTAGAGTTGTTTGGTTAAAGAAAAGAAGGCGTCCTAAAGTAAATACAAGTAAGTTGGTTATGCTTTGTCAAGTAAAAGTAAAGGGGAAAGAAATTGGAAAGTGTTATCGTCACATAAGGTTCTCTACTTTAGCTCCATTCCATTATCCTGTTGACTGACTCTGTGTACTATGTCACTTGGTCAGACGTCAGTTCACGAATTTATTCATATTCACAAAAGTCGTCCACATGCTTTGAACTATTGCAATCTGAATTGCTGAAAAAAATGCAGATAAAGATTAAATTTTTCGTCGCCTTTTGACCGAAAAACACTTCTTGTGTAACAAAAAACATCGGTTTTTGTGAGTTGATTTTTTGAATTTCACATTTTGAAGCATTCACAATTCTGCAGTCGTGTTAGTAATGAGCTCAAAATGATTTGCAGTTGGTATGTTTTCGCTGCCGCTTATAACTTTTTTCGGGCATATTCTTAACGTCCACTCCTAATCCTGCTATGCGCAACAGCAGATCGTATTTGTTAAACAAAATGTTGTAGAAACTTAAACTATCGAATACGCTGAAATGGATGAATTTTGCATTTTGAAATACAGCTGCGGCATTTTATAATACTTCAGTTGATCTTTTTGGAGTGCAAAAAGAAAGAAGTTAAATTTAAATTTAGTTGGTTTTTGGTTTCCGATGTAATTTTTCCTCTAAAAACGAACAATAATAATTAGTTGGGTTACGACTCGAAGAAGTGTTTTAACTGCGACCTCTGTGCCAGTGTGACTTGTAGAAATCTTCATAGGGGATTTCGTAGCTGGTTGATAATATTTTTTGGGGAACAAAAATTGGAGACTCGTTTCTGATGATAATGATAGTCTGTACTAGTGTTTCCAATTCTAACTTTAAGTCAAATAGTAACTGGCTGGAGAAAATCCTGTGTCAACTTCTCCAGGGAGTCATCTTCCATACAAATGAGTCCTGTCGACTGGAAATTATCTACAAGAAAAATCTCACCACCACTAAGCGTATGTAAAGCATGTTTTTTTCACCTCTCACAAGTGAAGTATTTTTTTCGGTGATTGCGGAACATTTTAGAAATTGTCCCAATCCTTGCATTACGATAGAAAAGTACAATTTTCAAAGAATGTCTGGTATAAAATTTTGGGTGACTTTGAAGAATAAGGGAAAATTTTAGAAGCATTGGTAAACTAAACCGAAATTTTCACTTCTAAAATTCTTGAAATCATGCATGAAAAAAACTTCTACGCAAATCTACCATACTTATTATTTAATTACTGCATACAATTTGGGACAGTTGACAATAAATTCATGCCAAATATTTCTTCTTAACTACCAAAAACCTTACATGCTCTTCAGTTAGTTTTGCAATGTGCCAATTCTGAATATATATATGTGTCTATACAGGTGTAAATATGTGTATAAGGTTGCCCGGTCATAAAAAAATTGAGCTCCCATTGTAACGAGTATTGGGAGCAAGTAATGCATGCAATCTGAAGATTTGAGCGTGTTGCTGCCGTCAGAGTGAAAAGAAAAGACAATTCCAAGAAAATTCAGAGTCAACACAAATGGCTCCCATGTTTCGTAAAAGCCTATCACGCCAAAGAGAAAGAAAAGGAGAAATGGTGAAATCATAAAGTTCGTACACGATTGTCTATAAGAAAAAGAGGATTGGTGAAAGGAAATGAAACTTTTTTTTCTCCTCAAAGATCTGACTATCTCTAGATGAAACTATCTAAGGTCGGAGTTTTCAAGCATGCTGACCATATCACCACATATGCTAACAATGGATAGGAGAAATCAAATACTCTCTAAAATTATGCGTATTAACATTATGGGAACAAATATATGAAGTAATGTTTTCGTCTCAAATATCTTGTTTTTTAGTCACCAACAATGTGTCAATAGCAGCAATTATACTAAAAAATTGGAATGCCTTATGATATTGGTGGCGCTCAAATTTTTTTCAATTAAGGGTTTAGTTACTCGCACATTCAGAAAAATGACATCCAGTCAAACCCAGGGACAATGGACAAATGTAGATAGTTTTCAAAGTTTCGTATGGTTTTTAGAGTTGACACTAAAAATAAAAGTCGACGGTTGTAGACAATGAAATTCCGTTCACGAAATCCCATTTGCGCATCCGGTAGTGAACTGTGTCTTGCATTATTCATTTCTGCTATATGTAATGTAGATCCGTTTCCATTTCCACTTCAACTTTCATCCCTTTGTTTCCATAATGTCATTTCACATGAGATCTCCATGCCAAGAGTAAAAGCTCCCTTTTTTCTCCAGATTTACAAAATTCGAATCTCATCATACTCATTCTGCACGTACATCCATTCTAATTTTCTATCCGTTCTCAATTTCCCAGGAAACTCAATCTCATGTTGGCACTACCTACTACCACAGTAACCAGAGACAATAGTAATCTTGGTAATTTTCTATTCCTACACAAAATTGGTTCAATTTTTTTTACTTGACAATCATATCAACAATGCCATTTGTTTCTATCTTACATATTCTGTCTCTGAAAAATGTCACTAGCTGTATAAATTGTGAAGCCCAGTCCTTTCCAATATAAGTTTCCATAGGACTAGCAAAGTTCATAGTTGACATTGACAATTTATTCACACAGTTCACTCTTTTCCAATTTAAAAAATCGTGTCAATTCACAATTTTGCTACAAAAATCACTTTTAAAAAACCACTTTTACCTATAGTTTCATAACACACAGAATGTAGAGTAAATAAGAATAGTTAGTGATGAATGGACGAGAGAACAAAAAACAGCCTTTTTTTCGTACGTTGAGTGAGTGGAAATGATGAAAGAAAAAAAAACTTGTCTTTCACACCCAAAGAGTTGGAAAGAGTGTCATTTGGGAGATTCCCATTTGGTGTCACTTCCAGGAATTATAATATGCCAGAAAAGGACAAGACAATAGGCTTTTATGTCATAAGTTTTTTCTCTCTTTTTTTACGTGACACCTTAAAAGTTGTTCTCAACATCTCTTTTGTGAGCCAGAGAAAAAGCCACTCACAATATATATATATAACTACTACTATCATCTAGTTATTGTTCAGCGGGATGAAAAATGGGACTCGTGGAATCATGAAATCACAAATATTTTCTTGTGTACAGAAAATTGAAGAATTTTGTGGCGTACAGGAATGTGCTGCGTAAATATTTTGTGTCAATTAATTACTTTCTGCAATTTTAGATAGCATGGCTAAAGTTTAATGCGTGGGTCAGTTGAGTGAAAGCTAAAAAAACCTACTGATTTACATACACATTTTTGTAATCTTTTTGCTGTTTGCATGTTTTCTAAACCAAATGTAGTCTGACTATTGCCCAAAATGTGGTAAAAAATTATATGAATGCATAAATTATTTTTGCCGGCACGAAAGTATGGACTTTTACCGTATTTTTATCGTTTTTTCTCGACCAGAATAGTAAAAAGGAAGCCATTATGTGGCTACTGAGTCCCACCGGGAGCAAAAGTTAAGATTAAGTATGTCAACTAAAATGGAGTGGAGACAATTATAATGGAAATGTATAGTTAGTGAATGAGAGAAGGGAATTATTATCTCAACTAGGACTGGTAATGAAGGATTTTCAACTCTTGGCGTTGAATGAAAGCAAGTGAACCGTTTGCACTCACCAAAAATGTCTCCAAGGGATCGTAATGCTTAATGGGACTGAAAAGGGAACCACACTTTCACCATTATGTGGTTAAATAGTTCCTCTTTACTACTTATAATGGCTCCGTGTCACTATAGCGGTTAAAGAGCTCACATTTTTATCTCTATTAAGCATTCTGGTCCTTAAAAAATGGATTTTCATGTGTAGTCAATAAGAGTGAATAAAAAACCAGCCATATTAGCGGTTTCTATAGTGTTTGACATTTATTGCTAAATATCCTCATCAGGACTTTATATTTGTTATATAATATTTTTTTAGAAAACTTTATGCATTTTTTCAGAATTGAGACAGAGAGTACCATCTGAAATCTACATTATGACCAGACGGAGTACTTTTACACTATATGAATCCCAATCTGCGTTTAAATACGTATTAATTGACTTCAAAATGACGATTTATGAAAAAATTGCTAATACTATGTTCCATACAACCTCAGCGGTTGGTTTATAGTTAGAAGCGATGGGAAAAAAGCGATGACATAAAAGTATGGATGTAGTGCCACCTATGAAATCAAATAGACAGGAATAGAAAAAGAAAAAAGAGCCCAAAAAATGTAAAGTTTCAAGTTCTTATCTTTATTAATTCAGTCTGTCGGCTTAAAAAAACGTACAAACATTAAACGTTACAACTAACTAAAAGGCAAATGCTGCCGGTATTCACTATAACTACTAGCATGTAGAAAATATTGGCGTGAAACATAAACTTCTGTTATATGAAAATACAATAGTAAGTAATGTATCCACCAGTTGGACCGCTAAGAGATCTGTGTAGCTATACCTTATAATAAATAAATGCATTTTATTGTAAAACTAGATACGATCACATGATTCATTGTTAATAATCTATTTGGAACATGTAATTAGTACCTAAAATTCCTATATATTACTATTTATTGTCGCTTTTAATTTCCTCGTGAGAAGAAAGAAAACACAAACATAGTTGCAACTCGGTATGACTACTGACCACTCACTCTGATTTCAAGAGCTCAGTGACAGCAACTCTTTTTTTTTTAGCCAAAAGGATTGTCACAAGACAGTTTTCACAGTAATGAGGGAAACAAATATTTTAGAAATGGTTACTACTACCTGAGAAAAAAGAGATTACCAAATCCACAGATGCACAATTGTGTCAGCCTGTAGCAAAGCTTTCGTAGAAAAATGAAAAAGTACAGCATATCAAAGTTATCACTATTTTACAAAAGATCCTTATATACTTACTTGCAACAATGTACGCACTAATTCCTGATGACATTGCCTAGTTTGTTGTTTCTCAGCAATTAACCAACCAAGCAGCCTAACTATTAACAGAGAGTGATTTGAAAAACATGGAAAGTTTCTTGCTTGTTGTACATATCCTATACTGCATCAATCATAAAAACTAACAAACTAAATGGCTACTCACCAAACAAATTACTCACTAGTTAGTAGTGTGTGATTTCCACAACCTCGTATCATTTTTGAGCACCATTATTCCATCACTTAACTACACACAACATGTACTTGCTAACTTAATACAGCTATGAGATCTAAGGTAATCATACTTTAACAACGCTGCAAACAATCTCTAAACTTTAACTATCCTTTATTTCCAACAGATTCTTCGCCTCACATGAGAAATATAGTTATATACATGTGTAAATTCCATCGTATTACTTAATACTACTGTCTATTGAGCACAATGAAACCTGCAAAACGTATTCAACTGATTCCAAATTGGGATCAACTCAAACAAAAATCAACCAAAAATTTGCCTACTTTTTCCAAATTAATAGACCCATGCTAAATACGTTTTTCAGGTTTCACTCAATCTCAATGCAAATTCGGTATTCCTTGCTGGGTACATTTCCATATCACATCTTCACTCTCCATGCAAACATTCTGTTAAGTTTTTAAATTGCCAATCCACATCACCACACAGTAACATAGACACAGACAATGAAATCTCCTAAAACGAAAAAACCAATCAATCATGACCACGAAGCCTCCAGTCCAACCAACTATAGTTGACGGAAAACTTGGAACCCAGCATAAAGTACAGGTAGATGGACAATCTTACCATTACAATTAAAAGGTCATCATGTTTATCAACTCACTTCTCCCAGCATTACAATTCTATATTAGTTAGCTTTGACTACGAGGCGTACAATTTGGGTTAACAATAGTTTAACAACGTGAAGGGCACTCAATCTTCCGAGCACAAGGCGATTAACTCAGCCTCTAGACGTTTCATGTTCTCAGTGAGGAGCATTTCCACTCTAATTAAGTTAAGTTTCACCAAACATATGAACAACTAAATAAGTTTACAAATGCACTAAACACAATTGAAGCGGACTTTTAAAAATTAATACAGACCCTAGACCTTTGACTTTTGACTGTTTTTGGTTTTTACCTGCTTTGACCAGGGGGAGTTGGCGGGGAAGTCATACTCTGTGAAGTTCCAATATTCGCCTGGTCACCCATATCAGTCTGCTGAGGAATAAAGTTTTGCTGAGAAGAAAAGTACTGTTGCTGCTGTTGTTGTTGCTGCTGCATGTTTTGTGCTCCGTGTGACTGAGCCACAGAATTCTGAGTATCATAGTTCCCGAATGAGTGAAAATGCATGTTCATCCCTGGTGCTTGTTGCTGCTGCTGAGGTACAACTTGATGCCGAGAAGAGTGGTCCATTTGTTGCGTTCGTGAACACTCCATCTGATTCCCGTACGAAGCTTGCTGAGCTTGGCAACTGGCTGGTACAAACACTTGCGCCTGATGATTTGGTGGCATAATAGCTCTTTGTGCAGGGCACGACTCCCTCATCATGTTATTTCCCATGTTCATCTGCTGTACTGGAGTGTTGAAAGCCGGAGAGAAAATGGCAGCAGGTCCAATTGTCTGGTGACCACTAATGGGAAACAATTGGAAGCATGGGATTTCTGGACGGGCAACAACTGTAGTCCCTGGTGGAATACTTACGTCCGTGTAAACGGTTTGAAACTCATAAAATTCGGCAGGGCTCGCTTGCATCATAGATTGATCGTTGCAACTCCAGCTGTGCATTCGATTATCTACTGGTGGTCTATAATTCCGCATCTGGTTGTGGGAATTTTGATCCATAAACATGCTTCCTTGGACTGGTGGTGCCGGAGCCACATAACTTTGCCTGTTTTCGCTATTTCCAGGTCTCCCAATATAAGTTGCGCTCTGACTTTGGGTTCCTATGGGCAGTGGATTTCGAGCATATCGGTTTCCCATAGAGGGGTCAGATACAGACTGGCCAATTGGTGTAGGATTCATAATTGCGTGGTCCGATGTAGATGCCCTACTATGGAATGGTCCAGAGGACATTTCCAAGGAGGGTTGATCGATGAATGTTAAATCGATGTTGGGTGTTGGAATCCCGAAATCAGATGATGCTCCTGTAGATCCGATTCCTTGAGCTTGGTCCATACCAATATGTTGACTGCTATGTTGTGGTCGCAAACGGGCAGCTAGATCCGATACCACGGAATTTTGTGGTTCAGTGTTTCGATTTTCTCCATTGTATTCACTTGTCAAACCAATAGAGTCAGAAAGACAGGATCCAAAATTGGGAATCGGCATAAAAGGGCTTTCATTACTTCCAAACCCAGAGGAAATCACACTGTCACTACGCGTAGTTGATTGGGAGGAATCCATTCGAGCTCGCCCATTTCCAATACCGAAACTCGAGAAATGAGATTCTTCTTGGCTACTGGATTGTACACTGTTGACAGTATTGACATACCCTCCAAGTTCATTACTAGCTGCGTTTATTGCCGACCGGACGATATTTTCAGTAAATTTGGCGTCTTGCCCATGATTCTGATTGGAGTCAAAAGCAGAGTAAGATGATATTCTGTTGGTCTTCATTTTACCACTATATGTAAAATTACTGTCGTCCATTCGGGGTGTAGGTGAAGGAGGCCGGGTCGATTTAAAAGAAGTCATAACAGGACTAGGTCCCGTTCTAGGAGTAGCTGCACGACCTATGTTATTACCAGGCGGCATTATAGGGCTTGGTCCCATTCTCGGAGTAGCTGCACGACCAACCGTGTTTCCAGGGGGTATGACAGGGCTTGGTCCCATCATTCTAAATTCATCTGATACGGATTCTGACATAGTGGGTGATGGACTTGGTCCCAAATCTGAAGACCCAGAGGACAATGGCCAACTCTTCACTGTATTTTGATTAGTATTGTTAATTGAGCCAGTGCTTCCCTTAAAATGTGATTTCTCCAAGATCAAAGCGGGATTAATTCCTTTTCCCCTTAAAACCGCATGGAGATCGCACGTGACTCCTGCACCTTTCCATACCGAGGATGCAGCTGCAGCCTGCTCGACGTAGTTCAAAGGTGGAGTGGGAGCAGTAGGAGTTGTAGGAGGAGCAGGACTTGACGCAACAAATGCTTCGGTAGTTTTACTGTTGAATCTAGGAGCTGGGGTTGCCGAAGGAGTTTTTGCCCCACGTCCCCGGGATCCCGCATTCACACTTAAAGATCTTGGATTAGCATTGTTGGCAGCTTGCCTGTTATTACCGCGTGAGGTGCCACGTCCCCTGCCCCGAGTTGAACCAGAACCAGGATGATCATTTCCGAATTTCTTTTGATTTTGTGATCCGCTCTTGTAGTATTCTTTCGAAAATTTTCCATTGTTTCCGGGTCCTTTGTTAACGCCAAAATTCGGTTTACAATCTTTTCCCTTTTTGTGCTGGGGTCCCGTTGGAGGCAATCCGGGATCTTTAACTTGCTCTTTCCCATTGTGAGCTTTCAACTGTTTTTTTCGTTCTATAACTTCCAAATTTGCGGGAGCTTCCTTAGCAATTTCAGCGTTGATAGAGTCACGACGTTCAGCCCGATTTCTATTTTTGCGAGCGCGGCTAGATATAACCTGCAATAGAAGACAAGGTTTAGTTTCCATTACCATGTGAAACAGACGACAGACAGTATGCATGCATAGCCAATTATACTGAAATAGCCAGTTTTTTACAAGTAGATACTACTAGGCAAGGAACTAACTTACCTCCTTAAACTCTCCACTATCTTCTTCACTGCAAGGTAAGTACGAAAATCCTGGAGCAATATTCTCTTGAGGTTCTGTGTTGATTTCAGTAATTAAGTCATCGTCAGTTTTTCGACTGTTGGTCTTCTTTTCTTCTCCTACAAAATATCAGAGTCCAAAATGAATGTAAGTTCCGGCTACACAAAATATTTATAAATGACTTAACTACGACACGGAAGATGTAACTATAAGAATGCAGAGCCATGATACAATTGCAAGAAAATTACAATGAAATGAACTACAGAAAAGGTCAGTTTTTTTAACCATGTAATTCCGAATTCATCCAAGTTTTACTATTGCATACAAAGATGGTCGCATAATCACCATGTTTGGTACTTCCGTACTGCCATATTATCAACTATACAATGCTTGAAGCACACGTACTCCCGTTGCATTGTAACTTCTACTTACCGCAATTCCTACTTTGTTTCATTTGCTGTGTGTACTGCATACTTTCCATGATAAGAAATGTAAACAGATATGCAAACTATGCGAGTAAAATATGCCATGTTTATGAAACCAAGTTTTCCAGTTCTAACGAAGACTTATAAGAGTCAACACTTTGGCAGCATATGAGATGAAGCCATTTCAAATGAAACTTAAGATTACCTTGATTCAGCTTAGTTATGGTGATTCCCACCGGAAGATTTAGAGATGAGAGGTCAATTGATTGACCTTCGGTATTAGCGGCGGCTAAAGCAGCTGCAATGTTTTCGGCTGCAGCAGCAGAGGCTGCCGCTTTTTTATTCAGCCTTTTTTTCATCGACTTGGTCATCGGTGGAGCTGCCGGTTTAGTGCCCGCCTTCTCATCTTGGGATTCCTTATTTTCCTTCGACTCGTCTAAAAGCAAGAAAATATGTGAATAAGTGTGTGACTAGCTGAAGTTGCTTTTCCCATATAACACATTTAGTTATTCGAGAGCAAAAGTTCCCGCAGGCACCCCAAAAACACTGTTTGCTATGGGTGAAACTTATTTGAGCGAATGCATGCAATTTCATTGTCATTACAATCGAATTCATGAAGATGTATGTCCAATTAGTTACCACTGAATGCTCTAATTCTAAATGAAGCGAATGAGAAAAGAAACTTACCCGGTGCAGCGAACTCCTCTTTTCGGATTTCGGTCAAAATAACCACATTTTCCTCTTCTTTTTCATCTTCGTTCTCTTGATTTTCCCAGTTTTGAGGTCCTTGGTTTTCATCATCCTTTTTACCGTTCGAGTTAGCCTCATCACCAGCTCCGGAATTGCCTGCAGCATTTTTATTCTTCTTGCGCTCCCTTTTCCTCTTGTTCTTTGCGGCTTTAGCAGCAGCGCGAGCTTCCGCCTCACTCAAACACTTTTCTTGCTTAAAAACTATAAGAAAGGAAGGAAAAACAGTGAGAATGCGGTTGATCTGACATGAAAAAGCGCGCGACACAACTGATTTGCTAAAATAAGCAAGATATTCAATAGATACTGATATCGTTAGCTAGCCGGTAATGTTATGCAACTGATACGGCAACTTTCAATCAAGAAAACAAGGGCAGTAATTGTTAAATTAATTAAACTTTGTTTGACAGGCAATTTACCAACACAGAAAATACAGTTAAATAGTTAAAAAAACTTGGAAAAGATCAATTATTAATTAATAAATGGTGGTTAACAAAAAGTTTGCACAAGATAGTTAGCAAATGCAACCATTGGACGGTGTTGTTCAATAAAATGATAAGAATTGAACAGTTTAAATTCGTTTTAAACTTGTCTCACCATGAATGAGACCTAACGCTGTCAAAACACCGCTAATAAAGTACTTAAACATAATAATAACTCAAGAAACAAACTTAAAAAACTGATAAACGAACAAATTAAACTTTAGAATTTTAGTGAACAATATTTATCGTAATTAATTCGAATTGATACAGCCTGAATTTTAGAGACGTCTGCTTATGCAAACGGTTCGGGATCTACTGAGAAACTGAATTGGGAATTTTGAGCGATCACTCACTTGTTATGATCTAGCTTCACTTATTTCCATGTTCCATGGCAACGGCTAATGTTCAAGCTTACGACCCGTATTAATACTTTAAAATACCCAAGCTAATGCATTTATAGCAACACAATGACTTACATTAATTTAAAGTTAATAATCTTGCGCAAATGATCGAATAACCAGCAAAAAATGTCAAATCCATCGAAACATAAGAAAGATCGATGAAAAGTCAAATGACCAACTATTGTGAATCGCTAAGATTAATTTAGGATGAATAAACAACAATTTAGGATATTTAGGCCCAATTTGTCATAGAAATGGAAAATATGACACTTCTTGTGACAAGAAATCTTGTGAAATAAACCAACTCGACGATTAAGTTTTGCGCCTTTTTGTAAGGAAATAAGGTTCAATTATTCGTTGTTCAAATAAATACTAAATACTTTTATGCTTCGGGGTCGGTCAAACCTTTGCTCCTTTGGTTTCATAGCTCCGGAGAAATTATCTCACATTTATAATTAACAATAGTAAAAATACATTGAGATTTAACGAGCCCCTCCAAGTTTGGGGTATAGCACATTCTGAGAGCTTTCTTTCTGCCACCGCGAACAATTCTAATCTGCGAGCAATTCGATACCGAAGAATAGCGCAGGCAGATTAGCTTTGAAAAGCCTTGAGTTTAGGCAAGCCGAACAACGCGGGGTAAAGTTAGAAAACGGGATTCTCGTTTTAACCACAAATTTTACCATTCAAGCGCATAAATAACTAACACTGACTACACCTCGACCTCACTTACATAGTGTTTTGATGTTTTGAACAACTTTAAGCCATATCGTCCATAAGAAATTCAGAATTACGGTCATTTGATGGTTAAGTTTTTGGTCTACCGAACTAACTAATCAAAATTAAATTACGAAACAACGATTGACTAGTTGCTCGGAAAGTGTTATGCCTAAAAATAAGCAGCACATTGGACAGTTTCATTGATCGTTTCGTTACATTATTGTAAACAATTAATTTATTTATTTAAAATAAATGTTTCCTATAAATACACTTTCCTCAACTTTGTACGAATCACATGAATGCATGCAATGCAAAGGTAGGATACCGCCTTGGAATCCATTGAAAAAAGTGCGGCACAAAACTATCGTCTTCCGAGTTCCGAGAACGCGTGCTACCAAAACCAAAATTCAATTCAATGGGATTGGGAAATCATTGCACTGCATGACGAAACGACTGATAACCAAAAATCAGTCAACTCTTTATGTTTACACTTTTGAGCGAATCTTTCGTCTGCACAGATTCGATTTTCGATTGACTAAATCGACCGATCAGCTAAACAAACATTTTTAGTTCGACTGCCTTAATTTAGATAATTCTTGAAACAGATACACATCATATACGGCTCGGCTACATACTTACTCGTAATAGACGGCTTCCATTTAACGATACCTACTTTTGGCAGCCAGTCAGAAATTGATTAATTTTATCTTAACAATGTGTAATAATTTGTTTGGAGCCTCAGCCTACAAAGTTGACATCTCGTTTTTTGGGCCAAATATGGCCACAAAAGCCGATATGTTTGATAATGTTAAAAATAGCTGGGATAGCTTTGATTGCAATAAAGATGAATATCTCTTAGTCGATCATTTTGCTTTTACTACTTTCAGAAAAAGAAATGAGTTATACTAATTACCACACAATGAAAAATGCAGGAAGGGACAGGAAATGCACATTAGCACTATAGAACTTACCAAAATGAAAATCGTGATTCGACCCATATACACTTCCAGTCCTGCTAAAACTAACGAAATTCAAATGTCATGCAGTACAGGTGTACAAAATGCAAATCTTAAAAGCAATGTGCAAATTAATAGTTTTATTATGCATAATATACAAACTGCATATTACATGCAGGCTAAAAAGATCGACAGAAAACAAGAATGTTGAGGGTGAAAATCTGGTGTCTCATTCGGATGTCCATGAAGAAAATCTAAAGTGGCTTTAGATAAAAAAACGTTAGCGAGAAAGCAATTTATCAAAAGAAACGCAAGCTAGAGCAATATTAGTAATTCTGACAGTAACAGCAAAGAACTACTGTCGACTTGTAGAAAGAGTAACTCTTTTCATGCAACAGGACGAACTCCCACCACATATACTTAACTTCAGTAACCAAACCAACCATTTTTTCCAGTATTCTTTATCTAGCTATTAGGGATCGGTATCAATTATTAAAGTTCTTATATCAATCTGCGAGTGGTCGAAAAAAAAAACTATAATTCAAGTGAGATACATAGCTCGGTAGATTCACAAAAAATAAAAAATGAGTTAATTGAACAAGCGTGAAACCGGTGCGATGTCCGAAACGTGCGGTCGAACACGAACTGAGTTTCGAGTTGTCTGACATTCGTGAAAGCTGAACATGCTACCGAAAGCCTTAGCCATCTTCTCTCTGCTAACATCAGTTGTAAGGCAAAGCTCAGAAGAATTGGCTTTTAGTCAATACAAATCGTACCTTGTCCATTGACCAATGTGTATAGTAAGTCTTCTCCGCCACCTTCAGTTTTCATACTGATAGTAACGGTCGATGAATTCGGGGAACCCCCTAGTCGACGAATTGTTACCATACCTTGATTAGAAGAATCTGCAGTTTTATTCGAAGGACCATTTTCCACAAAAGATTGTTCCGCGCGAGGAGACTCCACCTTAGCGGTCGGGTTCGAAACTGGGCGTCCAAAGAAATCACTCGCTGCTGCACCACTGCTGGATCTGATGGACAAAGTGGCCATGCGATCTGTGATACTGACAGTAGGCGCAGGAGACGCTGCTGAACAAGACTGGAGAGAACCATTCGAACTGATTTTAACGTCACCACTATTACAAGCTCTGATTTCTATCCCGGGTGGTAGGCACAATTTTGATAAATCTAAACAATCCTTATTAGAAGTCCCGTCTTTGTTCTATAAGAGGAAAAACAAAAGTTTTAGTTTGATTCATCGCATCTTATGGCATGGCATAGTAACTGAACAAAGATCACCTTCGTTTCAAGACTAGGTGCACGGGCACTATTAAATTGATTTTTCAACATTTCAACAGTCTTGGAAAGGGGCTGATGCGAAGAGGTTATCCTAACATATTCAGTAGGAGTGTTATTTATGGTAACTACAGATTTATTTTCTACTTCAGCAGCCAGTTGCTGGTTTGCGAGTTTTTTGCTTTGTTTCTTAGCTTTCTTTTTTGCTTTCTTGGCAGCTAGCTCTTGCGCTTTTACTGCTTCTTCTTGCTCTTTAATTTTTAAAAGCCGTAACTCCTCAATGCGACGTTCCTCCTCTTCTTTTTCTTTTTGGAGTCGTGCTTCTTCTTCTTCTTTAAGCCTTTTCTCCTCAGCCTGAAATGAGAACAAAAAATGGGTCTCGATAAGTTAATGAATGAATTAAGTTGCCAAAAGCAAAGCGCCAAAAAGATTGCACAAATGGCAACTTACCTTCTTCTCTTTTTGTCTTTGCTTTTTAGCTAACTTTTTCCCATCATCACAATTTTTCCCCTCCACTTTGGGTTTCATTTTAATCCCCTCAATGCGATTGACCAATTCATCGACATCTTCTAATGGGATCTCAGTCTGCGTCTCTTCTTTAGTTCTAGATTTTTTAGAGCTACTTGGACCTCCACAACATGGACCGGGTTCATCCATCCTATCAGCAAATTTTTTACGCAATTTTTCTTGCATAGCTAGAAATTGCTGGCGATTTTTATATCCTAGCTTCTGAAAGAAAAATTATACCATAAAATACATGAGTTTATCATAAAAATAATCTTCCAATGAATGTATTGGTTTCTTGCTTCAGATGCAAAAATTACTCACAGGATCACAAACTAGTTCGTCTAAAAGAACTACTCCATCCGGACAAAAAGGTTCAGGCTGAGGAACAAACCCTTCTGTCTGGGACTGAGCTTGGGGGATGAACCCTTGGGCCTGGGCCTGGGCATGCGCCTGGGCATGTGCCTGGGCTTGAGCTTGGGGGATAAAACCTTGAGCCTGTGGCTGGCCGTCAGGGAATAATAAGTGTCCTGCAAGATATATAATATAGTTTAGTAGTACATAATTAATAGTATATAATTTAGTAGTACAGAACGGTAAAACTAGTAAAACATCAAACAATACTTCTCTAACTAATCACTGATCAACCTAACTACAAAAACCGCAATCTTACCTAGCTCCTCCCACGTAGAGTCATTTTCATTATCATCTTCAGGACGGTGGCCGCAGGATGAGCAGGGAGTAGCCGCCTATTAAAATATATTTAAATCATAATACATATTGTGGCATAGGGGATCAGCACTAAAAAGTAAAAAGCAAATGAATGCACCAATACAAGTTTTTTTTTTATGCAAAAGACTTACTGCCGCAGCTGCATATCTCATTTCTTCCGCATATTTGGCTTCATCTTCTGGTTTCATTTGAATCACTCCACCTTCTGCCAGTTGTAAGAAATTAATCATTAATCATGGTGTATACTATGAGTACTTATGCATGGAGATTACGAATAACTCTTCAAATGGAAAGAAAAGTTGAACTAAAGCAGAAAGCAGTTGAAATTATTGAATTCTTCAGCAATGAAGAATTGCCGGTACCTGAAGGCGCAGGGTTCGCGCTTTCTCGGCACGCAGTCACTATCCTTTTCTCGCCAATTTTTTCTAGGACAATTTCTCCGGTAGGAGAAATTTTGAATAATGCCCGTTGTTTTACCGTCTCTTCAATCTCATATGACTTTTGAGTAATGGTGCACGAGAAATCAGCCGCCATCGCGTTAGGCTTAGCCTTTACAGTTACAGTCTTTTTAGGCCTTAATTAAAATAAAGACAAAATGTCGTTTGAAAAAACATCGATATAAATTTCATGCATATCTACTTTACTATGAATCGGCAGCTTTTACAACCAATATTAACTCAGTCATAAAGTTATAACGCGCACATGTTACTTACATTTTTAACTATATGATTGATCACAGGCCCGATTGCTGGCAAAAATAGGTTGAAAACGGAAGGACACGGCGGTAAGATGTTAAGCTTCAAAAGGTGGTAAGGAGACGACCAACTAAAACGAAGAGAGGGTGATTTATGAGTTTTAAATCGATTGACCGCATGTATAATTTAAAAATGACAGTTAGAACATCATTGACAACATGACTTACTATTTATGTATGATAGATTAGGTAATTGGCTTATGCTGTCATAGAATTCACTTAGCGTTGATCCACCACCCGTGATTGCTTTGTACTCATCAAATTACTTAAAAATATCGATATTCTGCAGTGCAGAAACAGTTAAGACCAGTGAATTTCCACTAGCTCAGTCTTATCGATTAAAAAACTTATGGTGTAAGTTGCAACTACTTACTAGATGTGTTTAAATGTTAATTGTATTACTGTTACGCGTTTTATTAGTTTAGGACCGGAGACACAAAATGTTTTTCTCCTCACTCTCCAATAAATAGTAACTGACTGAGCCAGGTGATCTGGATTTCAAACTGTGTGATTTTGGGAAGCACATCACAAGCGGGAGCGAGAATGACCATTTCCGCCAAATACACTACACCATAGAGCTTTTTTGGTAAACCTGCATAAAAATCATAGTTTAGTACGTGCAGCGGTGAAGCTATGCTTACTGCATGCATTCCACTTCCACAGAAAATCCTATGTTCCAGAGGCCCCCAACTTTAGCCGGCATATTTCCCTTTTAACCCGCCTTTTCACACTTCCAATTTCAATATGTTCAAGTTATCATGTTTCTATAGTTAGATGTAGATCAAATCTAGATGTTCATGTGGAAAACTGAAATTAAGACTCCGAAACCATAATGCTTTTAGTTTGAGCACTTTTGCATGCAAAAATTGCATCATTACGGTAGGATTAGAAATATATAAGTGCATATCAATTACAGGTAACTTGTGATAGAAGGAATTGTTGAGTCCATTAGACTGAAGCACTAGCACATTGCAGTTTGAATTCTCCAATACTACATATGTCTTGGCACTTTGAAGTAGGGAACTATACGCATGTTGGCATGTTTATTATAATAATCCATGGCAAGAGCAAGGGCTGATATACCTTTTAAAAGTGGAGCACTTATTCATGCATACAAGTCCACAAATCGATGCATCTATGATTTAATGAATTTCCAAGCTTTCTTCCTGTCTGATATGTTGAAGTAACCGATTGAAATGTCGTCCCAACTAACCATATGTAGTAATGCAATGTGCAATAAACACCAACCTCCTCCCATTAGGTTGTTTTTGACGATGACCCAAGTAGGCCATAAGGAACTCCTTAGGGATCATTCTGACTCCACATGGGAAATGTGCAAGTTGCCTCATTTTGAGCATTAAATATTAAATCGGTGCCAATGTAACTAGCTATACTTAGGATTCGAAATCGACGATTCAATGTCCTATTACCTATAGTCTTATCCTCGGTTAACAAATTCCAAAAGTTCGATGCAGTTGAGTTGAATCACCTTATCGATTTCCCCAGAGTCCAGTCGTTCACTTTTTCGTTCCAGGGTTCACTCTCACTTAGTTGGTTCGATTATTTCGAACAAGTCCACTACATCGCTTCTTATTGTATTAAGGGCCAGCGGCCAATATAATCCTTTCTTCGTTAGTTAAGGGTCTTTATAAAATTGTCGCTGCCATTATGGAGACAATGCAGTTAGTTCTACAAATACATACCAAATCTGTTTCTGCTTTCTGTATTGATCATGAAAGAACTAGAACAATAGCATTTATTGCCGATTTACATTACATAATAATCATTTCTCAATTTTAGTGGGGTCAATTAAACACTTTATCGATTCCATAAAGGGTAACTGATATCAACATATGGTATCGATGTTCTACGGCACCAACTCGACGAGTCGAATGGAGTAATTTAAGGGGACATTTGTTTTGAGATCTTCGGGAAACATTTTTCATTTTTTCAATCAACAATTAAATTAAAAAGAGCAATAATAACATGATTTGCTTGCGATATAACTAGTTTGATGTATATATATTTATTTATTCACAGTTCAGGCACCATTTTTTTTCTTATAATTCATCAATTTTTAACCCAACCGTAATCTTGAATTGTAATCGATCGATTTATGTTTAAGAAGAACACAACCAATATTTCGAAGAGCAAAGAAGCACACTCATATTCATGGCATGTAATGATATGACACGAGTGAAGCTAGTTAAATCGATATGGAAAAAGATAAGCGTACATTGCGACTACGAAGTCGAACAAAGGTAAAAAGCTTAAGAAGACATCAGCGTGCGTAAATAAAAATTAACTATAGATTTCTATCATAGATGATACATTGATATATATATAGGTATAAGTGCAATAAAACAGCCTTTCTAACTACACCTGATCTTGTGTGTGCGAACAGATGATTTAGGCAAAAGTAGTACTTAAGGCAAAATAGAGGATCTGAGGATCAGAAATGTTGCGAAATTCTGCTCCAGTATTTCTAATAGAAATTGAACAATTAACTAACATATTCGATGTAACTATAAATACAAGGGCAGATGAAATCAATTATTTCTGGCATTGTGTCGCCTTTATATTCATGTAAACCCGGCAGAAAAGAGGCGATTGGCAAAAAAATGAGATAGAGAATTAGAAGATTGTAATTGCGATATAGATGGAATAAATAAATACTAACTAATGCGAATACTAGAAACTAAACAACAATTCCTAAATACAAGATCATTCCAGTAGCTGCTAATTTTGAACAAATTATCCTTGCTCTGTGCTAGAAACCAAAAATAATCTCGTCAGATACATACAAGCAAACCCAACACTGTTTTTTAACAACGTTCTGGTCCACATGACACCATGGCTGGCTTAACTAACCATTAGCATAAGATTCAATTTTTAGAGATTTCATTAGCATTAGCTTAAAAGAGAGATTATCTGAGAGGACACGCGAAAGGCAAAAGTATGGAGACTAGTACAAATATTGTCCCAATATTGGCCAACGCAGATAACATATTTAGAAATTAACATAAATATTTCTTTGAATGTGATTACTAACAATTAAAATATGTTACGCACAGTATGACGGTATACAATGTTTCATCGGTAAATGAAGAAAACATCTAATAGTGATACAATTACACAATTATAATGCACAGTGTAATATATAGAATAAGTCAACAAGAATGAGTGTTACAAGCAAGACAAACAGTCGATTCAAGAAGCATATATTTTCAACAACAGCCAATAGTAATTTATCCAATATATTAGAAAAAGAATTGCGATGAAGAGCAGTGCTTTTCAGTCATTCTGCATCCTGAAACTAACCCTTACAGACGCAGGAGACAGACAAGACAATATTGGAGAGTAAAGAGAATATATAGTAATATATGTAGTATGCACTGGTTTCACAACTCTTGGCTAGAGAAATAAAAATTAGAGCATTAGAAGATAATACATTCATAAATATTGTAGATCAAGTAGTCAAGTAAGCGAAAGATTTTGGGTGGCCAAGTTTGTTGCTGATTATTGTAAAAATCTGCTCAGTGACGACGGTATCGACCCAAGAACGCCCTACAATGTGGACAGTAATGATGCACATCCATGCAATTATCGAAACAGCACGGAATTAAGCAACATCCCCAAATACATCCTAATAGTGCGATTACCTGCACAACAAATTCACATTTATTATAATTTACCAGCTGTAGTGCTGAATGTTTCTTAACTGTGAAGTCAATGAAAAACATACCGTCCCAGAGATGTACGCAATTAGACCTGGTGTGGTCTGGGTGGACGACTGAATTTCGGCCATGCAATGAGGGCAAACTAAAATCAAGAAATAAATAGACACTCAGCAGGCAATCTATTAAGGAAGATTCATTTTTTGGCAAAGAAAGTAATTAAACAAGGTAAATGTGTAATTTACCCATATGGGTTGATCTCGGTCCCAGCGGAACAATGGTAGTAACAATAGCTGGTCCAGGTGACACTAAAGAAAAGTAACACTGTAAATTATTGAATCTAGGTCAACTTTTATTATTTAAAAAATAAAACATAATGACATACTTTGTTGACCTGGAGTCATCGGTGCAGACGGAGAAACGCCACCCACAGCTGCGGAAAAGAGAAAAATATAACTATTTGGCCCATTGGTCTAGTATAAGAAGAAACTGTAGGAAAATTACCTTCAGAATACGAAGGCGGAGCAGCTGGCGGTGGATCCTTGGACATTTTGGCTGAGATTGTCACAGAATTTGTATTTCCTTAAATTTTGTAAGCGTATAGTAGTTTCCAGTCCCAAATACACAATTAGATTTCAGTGTGGCACTCTAAAGTGGGGTGATCTAAATTATGTAACGTTGGTTTGGCTAAAAAACATTTCGAACCCATTATATTCATGAAGTAAATAGTTACATTATTCGTACGTTCAAAATCCGTTTCAAAAAATAAACTGACGCTTCCAGCTGCCAAAAGCGTTGTAAATCAACTTTCACTCAAATGCTCATTCTGATGGTCGTCACAAATTCAAAAGTTTCGAGGTGGAGAAATAAAAAATTAAAAAACAAAACGAAATAAGAATTCACATGGTTTGAATTTCGTGCACGTCTGTGTCATCTGTCATACATATAAGGAGGAGGAGGAATGTGTAGCTATAATATTTTCCAAGTAAAAGCCCCGTTAATTTCAACCAAATCGGATCTAAGTTTTTTATTTATCCCTTACTCTTCTGCATTGATGAAATGGAAGAATTTCGATGCAATATGAATGGTTCTCCAATTTTTTTTATATTTGAGGTTCAAAACATGAATTCGCATTTAAAAAACCCCTTTAATGAAGGCGCACACATTTGTATTGGTTGGTTTCAACGGCGCATACGAGTAAAGCCGACACAAAAATAAAAATAAATAAGGTGGTTGCAAACTTTCATATAGAAATCGATATAGATTATAGGGTGCTTTTACGCAACCTACAATGTAATGTATATTTCATTATCAATAAGAGAAAATGAATAAAATCGAACTCGGAATTTTACGTATATTCATTTATCTGTGAAAAATATCCAACAAAAACCACCTATCGTACGTATATTATACGGTCAATATTCATTCATCATTAATTTTCGAATATAAATGTCCTATTATTTGTTTAAGTAAGTCTGATCAGTGTGTTTGTGTTTGCGCCTGTCGAAAAAAACTTCTATTCTAAACTCATTCAGCGATTTTCTCTCCTTTTTGAGTCAAAGTTAATCAAAATATAATTGCACAGTAAGTCAGTTCTATCCTTCTGCCAGTATCTATGGAAGCTTTTAAACAAGCCAGCCCTCTTGTGATGCCCAAAAACAAAGAATGACTTCGAATGCCCCAAATCATAATTGTGAATCTGGGAGTTTGTTATCTGCTCTCTAGTAAATATTGTGTGTGGATTGTGAAAGTCGATAAAGTAAGTTTCGGTATATAAATAGTTTACATGGCATTTAATGCTGAACTAGTGGTCAATGACTGTTTTTTTGGTTTGCTCCGTTTGTGTAGAAAAAGCAACAGGATTTCAATAATTCCAACTTCTTTGCTTTACATTGCAATCAGATTGTGTGAAGGTAAAAGTAACATCTTCATTTTCTTCATTTATTGTGATTATGAGCTCGCTGGCTAAATTGTATTGGTATTGGTAAGTGGTATGTGGACAAGGATTATTGATTTTCGTTAGCAGTAGAGTCTCTCTAAAGATCAAGTGATTTTCAAAGTTTTCAAAAGTTCTTCCAACTTTGTCTTGCAAATGCATTCCATAGTCAAAGTATTAACAACCCATTCATTAAGATCGTTCACATTATCACGTATCAACTGTTATATAACCGATTAGTTCAAATCTCAAGTGTACGCTTATGTATGTATAGCAAAAGCAAGCACAAGATAAGAATACAATATTTTGATAAGATATCTTAAAATAACGGCAGTGACCAATCCATGTGATTTTTGCTCCAAAAACTGGATCTCTTGTCTATATCTTAACTTATACTCTTTAGGTCATGCGGCTATTCTGAAATAGATCTCCTCGAAACCAACTAACTAACTACCTTGGTTCTTGGTTAGTTCCATTCCTCACTTTGAATCCGAAAATTCGACATGACTAATAGTGAAGAGACTCGTGACGCTGAGCCATTTTCTATGCCCAAAGATCCTGGTGCGTACTCAACATCAAATGGGTCAGTGACCAATGGGCGCTCACAAGCCTGTGACAATGCCAAATCGAAACTGCTCACCAGCACAAATGGGAGCACAGAACTGGAGCTCATCGAAACTAATGGAATTGTTGACTCGGACTGCAACAAACATATGCCATCATCCAACCATCAAGTTCCGGATCAAAATGGACATTCTACGGAGGCAATAGTGACGACCACAAACAGTGAATCTACTAGCAGTAGTAATAGCAGTACAACAGTACCCCCAGTACTTGCTCTTAAAAAGATCTGTGGAGAAGAAACTGTAAAAACGTTCACCACTACGGAGGGAACTCTTGTTCTAACAAACTACAGACTATTTGTGCAAGAGAAAAACGCTCATTTCAATATTCCACTGGGACTAGTGGAGCTCGTGGAGTGCCGTGACATATTTTTTGTCCATGTACATTGTAAAGACGCAAGATACATGAGAGTCAGTTTTCATAACAATGAGAGTGCTGCGGAAGTGGCCAAGTGTGTTTATGAAAGTATAACGAATACGAATGAAAAGGAGATCTTTGCCTTCGCTTTTGCCAGGAAGGCAAATGAGGATGAAGAATTAAAGGCCCAGCTGGCATGGAGTGAGCCTAATTTCCCAACAAATCCAAAGGAACGGTTTGACTATGAATTGAAACGCATGGAATTCAATGTGGACGATTGTTGGCGTGTCAGTGATGAAAATGTTGACTACAGTCTTTGTGAGTCATATCCTACCCATATTATCGTTCCTAGTGTCATGAACGCAGATAAGCTGAAGACGGTTGCTAGGTTCAGAAGTTTCAAGAGGTTTCCGGCTGTTGTCTGGAGGTAAGAAAAAGAGTTTCTCTTAGCAGAAGAGTGGTGGCACTTTTTCTGTTCCTGTGGGTTGTTGGGGGTGGGCTCCTTTTTAGTTGTGTATTCTGAAGCATCATTGTAGGAGGCATGATGCTTTCACAGGGTTGATGGCGATGGCTCATCCAACATACCTGTGGTAGTCCTGTGTCTAGACTGATCTTGATGCTGTCCTGCTCTTATATTACTGATTCTTGTTTAAACTGAACAGCCATTAATTGAAAACTCCTTTTATTTTATTTAGACACAAAGGAAATGGTGCTGTTCTGAGTCGTTGTAGTCAACCTGCAGTTGGTTGGTTTGGTTGGAGAGATGAAGTTGATGAAGAACTGGTGGAACACATTGTATTAGCATGTGCATTCAAGCAATCCGCATCAAGCAATGGTACCCAGAATCCGCCCGTTCCTGCCTCGGCCTCCTCCTCTGCGGCAGACCAATGTCAGCACGGTAATAACCATGGAACTGGCGATGGCTTGGCGTCAATGTGTTCATCGCCCTTTTCTTTGGTTCAACGTCCTCCGGCACCGAAGGTAGCCCACTATTGTTCATATGTACTGTAAAAACCAAGAGAATGCTTCTCCCAAATGTACATCTCTGCCCTCTGCAGGCAACTTATTTTATCAAGTGTAACACTAACTGAATTGTTGTTTTGTTTATTTAATTAAATTCAGAAACTCTTGATTCTTGACGCCCGATCATACACGACAGCATTCGCAAACCGGACACGTGGAGGTGGTTTCGAATGTCTTGAGTACTATACAAGATGTGATATTCAGTTCATGAATTTGGCTAACATTCATTCCATCAGAAAGAGCTTCATTAATGTTCGCCAACTGTGTTCTGCTCCTCCAGAACCAACGTATGACAAAAAATACTTAAGATTCATTAGTCAATTATGTGTGCGACTGTGCGAGTCTTTATTTTCTCTCTTGTTGTTTCCTTCAGATGGTACAGTCAATTGGATGGATGCAAGTGGCTGCAACACATGTCAGGATTAATGAAAGCTGCAGTTACGGTGGCCACTGCGATCGACATTGAAGGCCGCCCTGTCATGGTCCATTGCTCAGACGGCTGGGACCGGACTCCTCAGATTGTTGCCCTCGCTGAGATCCTTCTCGACCCATTCTACAGGAGTCTACAGGTATCTACGTAAACACTTATTCTTGTATAGCATCACATTTGCTAATGTCACTTACCGAATCAACTGACTGGCTAATTTATTGAATGCATTTGCATCTTATGATTCCAGGGTTTCCAGATCCTTGTGGAGAGAGAATGGATAGACTATGGCCATAAGTTTGCGGATCGTTGTGGCCAAGGGACTGGTGCTGACGATGGCAACGAAAGATGCCCAGTCTTCCTTCAGTGGCTGGACTGTATCCATCAACTAATAATCAAGTTCCCTGCCGCCTTCGAGTTCAACATGTCTTTTCTCGTGCGTGGTTAATCTACGGGAGCCCTCAATGTTTTGTTGTTATTTTTTGTTGTTATAATACCTAACTAAATGTTTGATTTGTGATAACAGGTGAAGCTAGCTCAACACACATATTCCAACTTGTTTGGAACATTCCTGTACAACAGTGCTAAAGAGAGGAATGAGAAACGGGTGGATGAAAAGACTGTGTCCGTTTGGAAGTTCCTGAGAGCCCCAGCTAACTACGATAAGTTCCGCAATAACTTATACGTGAATTGTGATAGCGTAAGTGGTACTCACAGTAATTTTTCTATCTGCCCATGTGTTGTGACTTGATGATGAGGACATTGGGAATTTCTATGAACTGTGTGGGATCTTTGATTGCAGGTTTTATGGCCTTCATGTGAAGTGCGCGACTTGGTGCTATGGTCTCAAGTCTATTTGGGCTATGAGAACCCTCCGTCAATTTTCACAAAATGTATCATAAATCCGAGTCAGGACAGCTCTCCTGCTGAGTCTGTAGTGGCCGATGGTGTGGATGAACCACTCCATTGTAATTCGTTCCATTACTCCAGTTCAAGGAGACGGTCCTGTGGAGATTTGGCCAATATACCTTCAGAAGGGACTATTCATCGGAATAAGAGTGATTCCAGTCTAAATGAAAAGTAAGAGCCTCTTTCTTCCAGCATTTACTAGTAAAGCCTAGTTCACATGGATGCGATTTGAACTTGCGATTTGAACTTGCGATTTGAACATGTGATTGATGCTGCATCACAAAGCTCCGGCTGGACGCATGCGATGACGATTGCATTTTGTTTGTTAGTGAAAATTAAATAGACTGATCGCATGATCGCACCTATAAAGTTCAATGATTTGAACTTAAGTTTTGATGCGATTTATCGCAACTATGGTGAACATGCGATGGCATCGCATGTACAATCGCAGATGCACATAACATCGCACGTAAAATCGCATACATGTGAACTAGGCTTAATATACTGATTGTGATGGAACTTTATATTGAGTGCGAGTGAGCAATTTTAGTTCTAACATTTGAAACACGTTGCGCTGTTTTGTGACGTGTGATATTGTGGATATGTAATTCAATTCGGTCTGCTATGCATAACTTGACGCCTTTGACTTTTTTTGTGGATAAGTTGAGTAATCGGATAGTCAATGAAGATGGTCGCCATTTGTGAGGGGGTTATTGGAAAAAGTGATAAATAAAATGCAACTTATCTTTGAGGAAGTTATAGACTACAACTACATTCAGAATAAGCTCAAAGTAATTTGTGTGCTTGCTCAAGCTACTTAAGGTGATGTGCATGAATGGTTCAAAATAAATGAGTGCTTACTAATATTGTGTGCATTTTTTCAGCTGTGCGATCGGAGGCCCTCAAGGGGAACTGAAAGAGAGTGGACTGAGTCGTTGTGGACTTTCTGAGTCAGTGAGTGTGGACCGAACTGGTCAAACTAATGGTACAGACTGTGAAGATAAAAGTAATGTCAGTCCGAGGAGACGGACGGAAACAGAAACGTGTGAGGTTGATGGGTTACCGTCTCCGCATGACGAAATTCAAATCAGAGTGAATGCCATACAAGCCAGTAACAAGGTACATAATCGTATTCCTTCTTACCAAAGTATTCTATAGGGTATATTTGTATATTTTTTGTTTGTTTCCAGAGCGAGTTAAAACTGTTACAGAATCAAAATCAGACACTAAAAGAAAGTAAAGTATGCTGCAAATGCAGCGAAAAGTTGCATGCGGGACCTGAAGAAGATAAAACTGTAAGTTGATATAATTAGAGTTAGTAGGGATTTAATTAGAATTTAAAAAATTAAAAAGACGGCGATTGACGCCAATGTTTGTTGAATGACAACTTTTTGCCCATGTTTAAGCAAATGATTGTTTTATAGGAGGGCATGTTAAAATTTGTATTCAGGTTTGATTGATTTGTTACAGGGAGCAAAAAGACTTTATGTAGACGCAGCCACGGAATGCGTTGGCGTCGACATTGATAGTGATATTGAAGTGATTAGCTCTTCGTGGGAAAAAGTGGAAACTTTTGGGAAACACATGGAGTCGTGGAGTAAATGAATGGTCAAGATATTTGCTATGGAAAAAACAGTTCTAAATAGTATAGTTGTAGTAGTAAGAAAAAAAACACAAGAGTACCTTTTCGTAGGCATCACACCATCAATTAACAACAAAGGCAACCAACACTGCTGGCTTGTAGATTTAACTGTAGATACAAATTGGAATGTTCAGATCACACACATTGGGATAATGGTGTATAAAAATTAATACAAAGTGACGAGGAAAAATAATTGAAGTGTAGTCAGTGCATAATCAATCCATAATAATGTTTTGGTTATAATATATGAATTTTACGATTTTTTTGTACAAAATTTAAATGCTCCAACTTTTTGAATTTTCCTCATTCCGAACAAAACACGGTGGGATATTTCTTCACGTTTGGAATTTCACAATAGAGATAGTTTAATAGCAAATTTAGAATTGCTTGGTTATTCCGGCTGAATAAGAGCTAATGATTTATCAATTCGTTATTCAAAATTCGAATTAAACCATCTATTCAAAGCAGGGGGGAAAGTGTGTTGTTAAAACTATCCTATTGACAATGTTTTGCGATTCATTCTAAAAATGGGGAAATGCAAATATTCATACAATTTTAACTTTGCTATTAAAATGTTATCAAAAGTCGAAAAGACTTGATAGATTGTCAACGTTCATTATTTTTTGATTATCACCAAACTATGTATGTGTCTGCTGGCTAACTAATTATGTAAATGTGACACAAGAAAATTTAGTTAGTTCTTGTGGTCATCTTATTTTTCTACAGTTTTACTTCGCCTGTGTAAAAAGTGTTCTGCATTCTTGCGTTTCGTTGACTATTTAGAGGTTATAAATATATTTTTTTATCCTATGTGCGTGTGCAGACGGAATACTATATTCCTTTGTATGGGGAAAGATGCTAGTCGTTTGAGCAAATGCTTTTTTTGCATGGTGAATTAATAGTGTGCAACACTTTTTATTCTGTGTGGTAGAATTTGTATGAAAAAAAAGTAATTTGCTTCCTTCCCAGTACCTAATAGATGTAATTAACATGTGTTTGGTAAAGTGATCACTTGCAGTGCTTGTCTCAACTTTTTTGGATTGGATTTGTCAGTTGTCATTATTCGATTGGAAAATTAATTAGAGAAAATTGACTTTTTTTCACAATTCACAATTAAAAGTTGTGGCTGGTGTAATTGCTACATTTACTTAAAGTTAGATGATTGGAATGCCTGTATTTTCGTTACGGTTTGTTTGTCTCGCAAGATTATTGGTCACAGCAGTTGAAACATTGATTTGAAAAATTGTGTACATGTTTGGTGTGTGTGCTCACTTTTTTCGTTTTCGATTAACCCCGCATTTTTGTGTGACAATGCAACTTAATTTAGTGGACATGTTTGACTCGCATTATTATTATCGAATATATTATCTATAGTATATTAACGCATAAATAGTCATTATTATTTAGATTGGTTTTTTTTTTGTTTCTTTTCATTTATTTGTACAATTTGTGCTAAACCAATAATAATTGAGAATGGCTATTTTTTTGGAATCCGAAATAATTCTGTAACTTATGGAGTAATAAAATGTGCAATCCTACTATACAATTTTTTGCTTTGTTTTATTTTTCTTTGCTCCAGTTTGAAAGCATATAAATCTGATACATTCCTTGTAAAAGGCATTATAGATTATTTTGGGATACATGCGAACAGAGACTAAAGTTTACTGTGTGCGTACAAACTGACATATTTTTTTGGAATGGGTGAATTTAAAAAAAAAATACCTCTTGTCTGATGAATGCTCTCATTGTTTGCATGATGCGTGTTTTGGTCAAAAGAAAAAGATAAATAAACCTCAGCAAGAGGGTATTACGACGAAGCCGAGTTATAAGGAATTATTTATATTAATATTTAAAAAAACCAGTAATAATAATTAGGGGTTTTTATCGTTTTTTGGTAGTCTCATCAGCTA
>Ga0210040_10001425_pt1 | contig 36120 bp, 52 predicted proteins | sample CryGeyCG12114_NA_FD_185462 | JGI IMG/M metagenome (GOLD analysis project Ga0210040, IMG submission 185462) | Groundwater microbial communities from aquifer - Crystal Geyser CG19_WC_8/21/14_NA (SPAdes) (version 2) | ecosystem: Environmental > Aquatic > Deep subsurface > Groundwater | place: USA...
CCTGGACGAGGTCCGGTCTGAGCTCGTCGCCGCCTCCGTCGTCGTCGATGACGAGGACGAGGCGCTGCGCACCCCGGCCTGGTGGGCGGCGCAGTTCGAGCGCCCCGAGTGGACCAAGGGCGAGAAGCTCGCCGTGAACAACCTGCTGCTGCGGCTGAACCTGCACACCCCCTCGGGGAGCTCGGGAAAAGGCTGAGGCGCGACCAGCTCCACTCGGCCCGCATGGCCTACTGCGGGCCCCGCGGGATCGAGCTGGACGCCTTCCTGCGGTGGTCGCGCCGTTCCCAGGACGCCGCCCTGGAGTGGGCCGCCCGTGAAGCCCGCCGCTGCGGCGGCTGCGGATCCGACCCCGACGAGTGGGCCGACGACCCGCACGCCTACCACGCACACCTGACCCAGGAGTGCCCCGGCTGCCTCGCGGTGCACCGCATCCAGGAGCGGGCCGGCGAGCTCAAGCCCGGGGTTCGCGTCGTCCTCCCGCAGACCCCCGCGGCCGCGTGTCAGCGGTGCAACCCGCGAGCCCGTACCTGAGCTGAACAGGAGGCCCACCCATGGCGCTGTCCAAGGACGTCGTCATCCGCCTCCTGGGCGACGCCAGCAGCGCCGACAAGGCGCTCAAGGCCGCAGCCGACGCCGCTGACGTCGCCGTCTCGGCCTACCGGCGGGCCGAGCGGGAGATGGGCAAGCAGGCCGCCACCGCCGAGCGGATGGCCCGCGAGCAGCGCGCGGCGATGGAGGTCGCCGGCAAGAGCGCCGTCATGTTCGGGGCCGTCGTCGCCGCCGGCCTGGCGGTGTCGGCGAAGGCCGCCATCGACTGGGAGTCGGCGTGGGCCGGCGTCATGAAGACCGTCGACGGCTCCCCGGCGGAGATGCAGGCCCTCGAGGACTCACTGCGGGGCCTGGCCACCACTCTGCCGGCCACCCACGAGGAGATCGCCGGCGTCGCCGAGGCCGCCGGCCAGCTCGGCGTCGCCCGCGGCGACATCGTCGAGTTCACCAAGGTCGCGGTCGCCATGGGCGTCTCGACCAACCTGTCCTCCGACGACGCCGCCACCGGGCTGGCCCGGCTGTCCAACATCATGGGCACCTCCACCGGCGACGTCGACCGGCTCGGCTCGGTGCTCGTCGGCCTGGGCAACGCCGGCGCGTCTACCGAGGCGGAGATCCTGGCCATGGGCCTGCGCATCGCCGCCGCCGGCCGCCAGTCGAAGATGACCGAGGGCGACGTGCTGGGCATCGCCAACGCGATGTCCTCCATGGGCATCGAGGCCGAGGCCGGCGGCACCGCCATCTCCACCGTCATCAAGAAGATCAACAACGCGGTGCTCGACGGCTCCGACGACCTCACCACCTACGCGTCTCTGGCCGGCATGACCGCCGAGCAGTTCGCCAAGGCCTGGGGCGAGGACGCCGCCGGCGCGCTGGTCAAGGTCACCTCTGGCCTGGGCGCCGTGCAGACCTCCGGCCAGAACGTGAACACCGTCCTCGACGACCTCGGGCTCAAGGACATCCGCGTCTCGGACACCATGCTGCGGCTGTCGAGCAACTCGCAGCTGCTCGCCGACTCCCTGGCCACCGGGAACCAGGCGTGGGCGGAGAACAACGCCCTGATGAACGAGGCGAACCAGCGCTACGAGACGACCGCCTCGAAGATCCAGATCGCTGAGAACACCCTCAACGACGCGGCGATCACCATCGGCGACACCCTGCTGCCGGCGCTGGCCGGCGGCGTGGACCTGGTGGCCGACTTCGCCCGCGGCTGGTCCGAGCTCCCCAGCGGGGTGCAGTCCACCGTCGTGGTCCTCGGGCTGGCGGCCGCCGGCATCGGCCTGGTCGGCGGGGGCGCCGCGATCGCCGCCCCGAAGCTCCTCGCCTTCCGCACCGAGATGGCGCTGCTCGCCGCGTCCAGCAGCACCACGGCCAGCACGGTGGGCAAGTTCGGCACGTTCATGACCGGCCCGTGGGGCGCCGCCATCGGCGTGGCCACCCTCGCCCTCGGTGGGCTGGTCACCTGGCTGGGCAAAAGCTCGCAGGCCAGCCAGGAGGCGCAGGACTACCAGCACCAGCTGGCCTCGGCGCTGCGCGAGTCCAAGGGCGCGATCGACGACACCGTCCGAGCCATGGCCGCGCAGAAGGCCGAGGACTCCAAGTTCAAGGACTCCTCGCTGCTCGAGTGGGCGGACAAGATCGGCGTCAGCGGGGGCAAGGTCACCGACGCGCTGCTGGGCAACAAGGCGGCCTACGGCGAGATCACCGCCGCGATCGACGCCTACGCCCAGGCCCAGATGGACGCCGCCATCGCCGGCGGCTACACCGACACCCTCGACCTGTCGTGGGTGGGCGACCTGAAGAGCCAGTACGGCGACCTCGCCAACGGCATGGGCGGGGCGATCGCGGAGAACGAGCGGCTCGCCGCAGCGACCGCCGAGTCCGGCGACGCGGCCGAGGGCAGCACACCTCAGCTCAAGGGGGCTGCCGGCGCCTACGCCGACATGGCCGACAGCGGGGAGGACGCGGTCGACGCCGCGGAGAACCTCGCCAAGGCCATCGACGCGCTCAACGGGCCCACCCTCGACGTCCGTCGGGCCACCCGGGACTACCAGGCCGCCCTCGACGAGCTCACCACCTCGCTGGCTGAGAACGGCGCGACCCTGGACATCAACTCCGAGGCCGGCCGGAAGAACAGCGAGGCCCTGGACGGGCTGGCCACGTCCGCCATGGACCAGGCCAAGGCGATCTACAACACCACCGGCTCCTACGACGCCTTCCGATCCTCGCTGAAGGACGCCCGGGCGTCGCTGTTCGACCAGGCCACCGCCTTCGGCATGACCGACGAGCAGGCCAAGGCCTACGTCGACACGGTGCTGCAGATCCCCGACGAGGCGACCACCGGCCTGGAACTGGACAACTACGACCCGACCCGCGACCAGCTGATCGACGTCGTCAACCGGATCAAGGACATCCCCCTCGAGCACCGGATCAACGTGCCGGCGATGACCGAGGAGGCCACGCAGAAGCTGCGTGACCTGGGCATCAAGGTGCAGACGCTGCCCGACGGCACCGTCGACGTCTGGGCCAACACCCAGCAGGCCAAGGACGACCTGGCCGCTCTCACCGTGGCCCGGTCGACCGTGATCACCGCCTACGTCCGGCAGGTCGCCGCCCGCGGCGGCGGCATGGACGGCAGCGGCAGCTACCCCATCGAGGGTGCGCGGGCCTCCGGCGGTCCGGTCTGGCCCGGCACCTTCCTGGTGGGAGAGAAAGGCCCGGAGCTGGTCACCTTCGGCCAGTCCGGCCACGTCACCCCGGCCGACCAGACCGCCCAGATCCTGTCGTCGATGCGGCAGCCGGCCGCGGCAGTGCCGGCGTACGCGGCCGCGCTGGCCGCCAGTCCCACCGCCAGCCCGGGCGGCGGCTCCAGGTCGGTCGTCATCCACTCCCCGATCACCTTCACCGGCCCGGTCTACGGCGGTGAGGCGATGCGGCGGATCGCCCAGGACGTGGTCGACCAGCGCGACGCGCAGCTGGACCGAGACATGAGGAGTTCGCTGTGACCGCTGCTGCACCGGCCGATGTGGCCGTGAACCCCAACGACCCGGGCCAGCGGTACGTCCTGTGGGGCAACGGGCGGATCGACGCGAGTGGCGGGGCGCCGCCGGTCAGCGGGCAGTCCACCTGGTACGAGTGGCTGAACCAGCCGGTCGCGGTGGCGCTGCACATCACCGACTGGACGGTCGGGGCCGGCTACGTGTTCGACCTGTACGGCGGGTTCCACCCGGTCAACGGGGCCCCTGTGCTGGGCGCCACCGGCGTGGTCGACGGGGTGCCGTTCACCAACCCGGTGCGCAACTACGTCGACTGGGCGTGGGACCCGAGCGGCTCCGGCCGGGGAGTGGCGCTGTCCCAGTACGGGCAGCTGCACCCCTTCGGTGGAGCGTCCGCCCCGCCTCGCGGTGGCGACCGGTGGACCTGGCCGGCAGCCAGGAAGCTGGCGGTCGACTGGTCGAACGGAGTGCCCGTCGGTGCCATCACGATGGACCTCTTCGGCGGCATCCACGGCGACTACGGCACCCCGGCGGTCCTGACCCCGGGCAACTACTGGCCCGGCTGGGACGCCGCCCGAGACCTGGTCGTCACCGACTTCGTCGAGCCGTCGGGCTACGTGCTGGACCTCTTCGGCTGGCCGAACGCGTTCGGATCGGCACCGGCCCCGTTCGGCGCCCCCTACCTGGCCGGCGCGGACGTCGCCCGCTGCCTGGCGGTGCTCTCCCCCTCGGACCCGGCCCGGTTCTGGCAGGTGTGGTCCGGCGGGCAGAGCTACGAGTGGACGGCTTCCCGGCCGCCCACGGTGGTCGCCGGCGGAAGCGCCGGCAGCCCGGCCGCGACGGTCACGGACACCACCCGGCCGACCCTGGCCTGGTCCTACTCCGACCCCGAGTCGGACTCCCAGGCTGCCTGGCAGCTCCTCGTGTTCGACCAGGAGCTCGTCGACGGCCTGGACATGTCCGACCCCGCCCGGTGGACCGACCAGGCGCTGATGACGCTGTCAGGGACCGATCGAGCACGCCGCGGCGTCACGGTCGACCGGGACCTCCCCAACGGCGGCCACCGGTTCTACGTGCGGGCCCAGGACACCGCCGGCATGTGGTCTGCCTGGGCCACCTTCGGGTGGACGCAGAACGTGCCCACCCCGCTGGCCCCGACCGGGCTGACCGCCGTCGCCGACAACAGCACGTTCTCGGTGGTGCTGTCGGTGACAGCGGTGACCGGCGCGGCCGCGCTCGTGCGGTTCGAGTGCTCCGACGACGACGGCGCCACCTGGCAGCCGGTGCGCGGCGCCGACGCCGTGCCGCTGGCGGCCACAACGGCCGCCACCGACTGGGACGCGCCCCTCGGAGTCACCCGCACCTACCGTGCCACCGCCTACTCCACCGCCCCCCGGATCGCCTCGCCGGTCAGCGCCACGGCGACGGCGACCCTCACCCGGCTGACCTACGTGCTCACCGCCGTCGACGACCCCGCCCTCGGCGGAGAGATCGACGCGCAGGAGCCGGTCAAGTGGACCCGCACGTCCGGCGCCGGTGTCTTCCAGGGCGCCTCCGCGGACTTCTTCACCGTCGTCTCCGACGGGGCGCCGAAGGGCCGACGTCTCCCGCTGCAGGTGATGACCGAGTCCCGGGCGGACTGGGTCCGGGTCGAGGACCTCGTCGAGGCCGACAGCGTGCTGCTGCTGCGCGACCCGTTCGGCGAGACCACCTACTGCCGGGTCGCCGGCGACTGGGACCGCACCCACCTGGTGGCGGCACCGACCAGGGAGGAGGTCACGCCCGTGCGCCACCTGCACACGACCGACCTGCCCCTGGTGGAGGTCGCGCCGCCGACGCAGGCAGCGGTCGCCTCGACGGTGCCGCCCGGCCCGGTCCGGCCCACCTGATGTGGCCGATGTCGGGTGCCGCCCGGCTGGAGCTGTCCCGCTCCCACACCGCAGCCACCAAGCTCGAGGTGCTGCACTCCGGGCGCCCGGTTCACGAGCTGGTGGTCACCGGCGGCTCGGTGACCGCACAGGTGGGCCGGTCGGTGATGCGCAACGCCTCTGCCACCGCGGTTGATCCGGCCGGGCAGCTGACCGGCGGGGACCTGCAGGACCTGCTCTCGCCGTACGACTGCGAGATCGCGCCCTGGCGCGGTGTGCGCACCCCGGCCGGGATCGAGTGGGCGCCGCTGGGCGTGTTCGGCCTGACGGGCCGGCGGGTCGCCGGCGACGGGTCGGTGGAGCTGTCCGGCCAGGACCGGGCGATGACCTATCAGGGGCCGATGTCCGGTGCCCTGGCCGTCCCCGGCGGGACGCCGGTGGAGGAGGCCATCACCCGGCTCCTGGTCACCCGCCAGCCCGGCGTGCAGATGCGCTCCTGGCACACCGGGTTCACCTGCGGGCCGCTGCTGTACCGGCCTGACATCGACGTGTGGGCCGAGGCCCGCAAGCTGGCCCAGTCGGTGGGTGGCTGGCTGCACCACGACCGGCTCGGCCGGCTGGTCTTCTCCCCGCTGCTCCCCACCACCACCACCCCGGTCGCGCGCTACGCCGACGGTGACGGGGTGCTGGTCGAGGCCTCCCGGTCCGAGGACGCAGACACCATCCACAACGTCGTCGTCGTCCGGTCGACCGACGGGACCATCCAGGCCGTCGCCGAGGACACCGACCCGACCAGCCCCACGTACGCGGGTGGCCGGTACGGGCGCCGGGTCACCGTCATCACCAACCCGCACGTCAGCAGCGTCGAGCAGGCCCAGCAGGCCGCCACGACCGCGCTGCTGCGGGAACTCGGCCGCTCCGAGACCGCCGCGTTGCAGATCGTGCCCAACCCCGCGCTGGACCCGCTCGACGCGGTCGCCGTGCACCGGCCCAGCGCAGGCCTGCTGGACCGGGTGCTGGTCATCGACTCGCTCACCGTGCCCCTGCTCGCCACCGAGCTGATGACCCTCGGCTGCCGCAAGTACCTGCTGACCCGCGACGGGCAGACCCTCGAGACAGAGCTGGAGATGCACTCATGACCGCCCCCACCGGACTCGCGGACCAGTTCGCGCTCCTGCTCCAAGAGGTGCGCGAGCTCAAGGAGCAGCGCGTCAGCTACGTCACCGGCCAGGTCACCGCGGTGGACATCGCAGGGTCGACTGTGTCGGTGCGCGTCGCCGGCCAGGTCGACGACGCAGTCCAGGACCTGACCGGCATCCCGTCGCCTCGGCAGTTCCTGCCGTCGGAGGGGGACACGGCAACCCTGGCCGTCGTCGGGGCGTCCCCGATGTACCAGCCGTCGGGCATCGCTGCCGACGCTGTGACGCTCCGGGAGCTGGAGCCGGCCATCGTCGACACCCTGGAGAATGCTGCTGGCGCGGCGGAGACCGCGGCGGCCGCGCAGACCACCGCCGCCGCCGCGCGTCAGACCGCCATGGACGCCGAGGCCGCCGCGCTCGTGGCTACCCAGGCCGCCAACAGCATCACGGCCGCGCAGATCACCGCCGGCGCGGTCACCGCCGGGAAGATCGCCGCCAGCGCGGTCACCGCCGGCACGATCGCCGCCAGCGCGGTCACCGCCGGCACGATCGCCGCCGGCGCGGTCACCGCCGGGAAGATCGCCGCCGACGCGATCGACGGCCGCACCATCACCGGCACCGTCGTGCGCACTGCAGCGAGCGGACCGCGCGCGCAGATGGACACCACGGGTGGCCGGCAGGGCGGTGGACGGTTCACGGTCTCTCCCGGCGGCACCGGCGGCCCGGGCGCGTTCGAGGCAGGCAGCGACACGGACGGTCCCTACGCCCTCCTGACCAGCCCGACAGAGGCCGGCAGAACGGCGAACACCGAGGTCTTCCTCAGGCCCGACGCGATCGAGCTGTGGACCGACACCGGCACCGCGCTGCTCAACGGCCGACCGATCCGGCCCCGGTGGACCGACGCGCTGGTCACGGACATCGGCTACAACGCCCAGGTCCTCAACACCGCGTGGACGACGCTCCCCGGATCCGGGCCCATCGCCCTCGGCTTCCTCGACGTGGGCGCCCAGCTCAAGGTGGAGTGGTCGGCCCCGCTGGTCGATCTGCCCGCAGGCACCGGCGTGCAGATCCGCATCGTCGTCAACGGCGCCGTCGTGGCCGGTGGCTACTGGTCGAACTCGGGTGCCGCGTCGATCGCCGGCCCCGGGTTCCTGGCCGGCACGTTCGACGGTACCGGCGCTGCGGTGTCCTTCCAGGTCCAGGCCCAGAGGGCCGGCTCGGGCGCCCCCAGCGTCCGAGCCATCGGCATCGCGCCCGTCGAGATCCGCTACAAGATCGCCTGAGCCCGGTCTGGGCCAGTCCCGACCCCAATGCCCGACCACCACCCGGTGGCCGGGTCACAGCTATGCCCAGGAGGTACCCGCGATGGAGCCCCTACACGACGACGACCTGACGGTCGAGGTGGAGACCCCGGCCGGGATCGTCCGCAACCTCACGGCCGCGGAGTACGCGGCCAGCTACGCCGACGGCGAGCCGCACCAGCTGCCCGCCGACGTGCTGGCCGCCGTCGAGGCCGACGTCGCCGCCCAGGACCAGCAGTGACCGCGGCTGCGCTGCGGTGGATGCCCGCGAAGGCCTACGGCGGTCTGTTCAAGCCGCCGGCCGCGGCGTTCGTGGTCATCCACTGCACCGAGTCCGACAACGGCGCCGGGACGGCGGAGTCCCTCGCCGGGCCCAACTGGTTCGGCGGCCCCGCGGGAACCAGCGCGCACCGCATGTTCGACCGGGACTCCGGGGTGGAGATGGTCCGCCGCACCCTCGTCGCCTTCCACGCCGGACCGCAGGGCAACACCTGGGGTCGGTCCTACGAGTTCTGCGGCCGGGCCTCGTGGTCGGCCGCGAAGTGGCGCGAGCCGGCGCAGCTGCAGATGCTGCGCCTCGCCGCCCCGCACATCGCCGACGACCTCATCGAGATCACCGGCAGCCGGGCGTCGGCGCTGGCCGCGGCGCGCTGGCTGTCCCTGGTCCAGGTCTTCCGCAAGGACCACGGCCTCTGCACGCACAACGACATCCGGCTCGCCCTCGGTGGCACCACCCACTCCGACCCGGGCCCCAACTTCCCCTACGCCGAGCTGCTCGCGATGGTGCGCGCCGAGCTCGGAGAGCAGCCCGTCGGCGACGCCGTCGCCGACGACCACAGGACCCCACTGGAGGACGACGTGCCCACCGCCACCATCCTGCCCGGGCAGAGCATCTGCCTGCCCGCCACCACCAAGGACACCGACCTCCTGGTGGCCTGCGACAACCCCACCCGGGCCACCGTCAAGCTCGCCGGACCCGACGGCCCGGACACCCTGATCGAGGGCGCCGACCTGCGGGTCGCCGTCCAGCGCGCCGACCGCACCTGGCACCCCGTCGGCCGCCCGGGCTTCCCGATCAACGGCGTCGAGCCCCTCCTCACCGCCGTGCCACTGGGAGTCACCGGCTGCCACCTCAACGGCACCGGGGCCAAGGACGACATGGGGCACGGCCAGGTGCTCGGCGTCTCCGTCCTGAACACCGGGCACGTGCCTGTCACGGTCACCCTCGCCCCGCACCCGCTGTCGTGACGCTGCCGACCCAGCGGGGCGCCAGCACGGGTGGCCACGACGGGGGAGGGGTCCTCGGCTTCGTCGCCGAGTCCCTCCGCCGACTGGAGGACACGGTCGGCCGCGGCTTCGCTGAGGTCAACAAGCAGCTGACCGAGATGCCCACCCACTACGTGCCCCGGCGTGAGGTCGAGCGCCGCTTCGACGACCTGACCATCGACCTGGGCGCCGAGCAGGCCGCCCGCAAGGCCGACATCGCCGAGCTCAAGCAGGCCGCCATGGCCGCAGAGCAGTCCCGGGTCGCCGCCCGCCGGTGGGTCATCGGCCTCGCGGTCGGCACTGGCATGTCCGTCACCGGCGTCGTCTCCGGCGTCGTCCTCCACTTCACCTGATCGGAGGCCTCATGCACCCGCAGCCCGGCACCTTCTTCCTCGCCCGCATCGACGGGCTGCTCGGCCTGGCGATCGCCCTCGGTCAGTGGCTCATCGGCGACGCCTCCCGGTACAGCCACGCCGGCATCGTCCTCGACGACGGCACCGTCATGGAGGCCATGCCCACCGGCGCCCGGATCGCGCCGCTGGCCGACGTGCTGGCCCGCCGGCCCCTGGCCTTCTCCTGGGCCGTGCCGCTCACCACCGAGCAGCGGGCCGACATCGTCGCCGGGGCCCGGGCGCTCGAGCACGCCCGGTACGGGTTCACCGCCTACCTGCACCTGGCGCTGCTCCGCTTCGGGGTCCGGTCGAAGTGGCTGATCGCCCGGCTGCGGCGCGATCATCGGTTCATCTGCAGCCAGCTGGTCGACCACGTCTACACCGAGGCCGGTGTGCACCTGTTCGTCGACGGCCGGGCCTGCTTCGAGGTCACCCCCGGGGACCTGGCCAACGTCCTCATCGAGCGCGACTGGCAGCTGCAGTGAGCCGCCGCCCGCAGCCGGTCCTCAGCGCGGCGCAGGCCTCGGCGGGCGCGACCTGGCTCACCGCCCTGGGAGTCGGTGTCCTGGCGCGCCGCGGCCTACTGCTCCCCGACGAGGTCACCGGCCCGATCGCGGACCTGATCGCGGTCGGCATCGTGGGCGTCGTCGGCGCGGTCAGCAGCCTGGCCGCCGGGCTGCTGGCCCGGGCCAAGGTCACGCCGCTGTCTGCCCCCCAGGACAACGACGGGAACCGACTGGTCCGCGCCCGACCGCCGGCCCCCCGCCCGAGGCCGACGCCGGCACCGCGTGCGGCGCATGCGTCTGCTCCGCCTCGGCCGCCGACGCTCGTTGAGCCGCCCACCGACCGGATCCCCGTCGTCGACATCGCCGCGCTACGGCGCGAGTACGACCTGGACTGACCAGTCGCCCGACGTCGCCCCCGCTCGCCACCCACCGGTGGCGCGCGGGGGCCTCTTCGTCGTTGTGGGGGAGGGGAGCCGGGCGCCTAGTGGCGATGCTGCAGGATCGCCATGCCGGACAGCTTCACACCCTCGATGGTCGTGACCTGCAAGAGCTCCCAGCCCTCGACGTAGAGCTCGTTCAGCCGCCGCGCCCACTCGTTCGGCACCGGCAGCAGCACCGTGCGGAAGTGGTTGTGCGGGTCGGGGCAGGCCGGATCACTCACCCCGATGACGGTATCGAAGGAGGAACTCCGGCGCGGGCCGGAGTTCAGAATCGCCTGTGTCCTGCCGACGCTAGGGTCGTGGTGATGTCCGAACAGTTGTCCCGCGCGATCGCCGCCGAGGTGCGGCGGCTCTGCGCCGACCTCGGGTGGTCCGGGAGAGAGCTGGCCCGCCAGTCCAACCTCAAGGTGACCGCGACCGCGGCCAAGCTCGCCGGCGAGACGGCGTTCGGATTCGACGACGTCGACGCCATCGCGACCGCCGTCGGCATCAGCCCCGTGGACCTGATCGCCCGGGCGAACGAGTCCCGTCCTCACTCGGACGGGTAGATACCCGGGAAGTTTGTTCGGGATTCCGGTCAAGAATCGGGGGTGAATGTTCGATAATACGAACATGAGTCAGACAGCCACCCTCGCCCGGCCGATCGCACCGCGGATCTCCGCCGCGATGCTGCAGGCCGCACTCGTCACCCGCAGCGCCGTCATCGTCCAGGAGGACTCCGGCGCCACCTACGCCGCCGAGCACCTGTCCCCGGCCCAGCTGGACGACCCCTCGGTCGTCGTCCTGCTCGAGCACGACCAGGCCGCGGCCTTCCTCCGCGACGCGATGGGCAAGCACAGCGTCGCGGCGCGCCTGGCCACCGAGCACCTGCGCTCGCTTTACGTGCGGGGCTTCCTCGCCCCTGCTGAGGTGGCGGCATGACCGCCCTTGCACAGCCGGCCACCCCCGGCGAGCAGCCGGCCTCTCTGGCCCGCTTCCGCGCCGAGCGGCGCGCTGAGCAGATCCGCTCCAACCTGTCCGGCGCGGCCGCGGTCCTGCGCGAGGCGCGCGAGAACGGCGACGCCGAGCTGCTCGGCTACGCCAGCCACGGCGCCTACGTCCTCGACCGCTTCGGCGACGTCCTAGGCGAGCTCAAGCTGGCCACCGAGGACCGTCGTGCGGTCGTCGACGCGATGCGCACCGGCGGCGCGAGCCACCGGCAGATCGTGCGCGAGCTCCGCGTCTCGGCCGGGACGGTCGCCAACGACATCGCCATCGTCGGCGACCACGCACCCGAGAAGGTGGTCGGCGACGACGGCCGGACGCGCACCGCTCGCACGACCCTTGCGTCACGTGACGCAAGCACGCCGGAGGTGGGTGCTGCGCCGCTGACGGTCGCCGACCGGACCGTGCAGCTCGTCGCCGCCACGGGCACCCGGGGGATGACGGTCAAGGAGCTGTGCCGGAAGGCCCGGGTGCACCACGGCCAGGCGTCCGGCGCGCTGTCCCGCGTGCACCGGCAGGGCCGCGTCGTCCGGACGACGACCTACCGCGACGGCTGCGCCACCTACGTCGTAGCCCCGGCGTGACCGGAACTGTCACACCCGGCCCCTACCGTGGAGGCGACCGGCGTCTGGCGGCGACGGCAGCACCACCCTGAGCGCCCCGCCCCGATTTCTGCGGGGTGGGGCGCTCTTCGTTCGTCGGCGCCTACTCGCCCTTGTCGCGCGGGAACAGGTAGTTGGCGACGACGTAGACGATGCCGAGGACCTCGAGCACGGAAGCGCTGAGCCAGGCGATGATCGCTTGGACGGGGACCTCGCCCCACTCGGAGACCATGTAGGTGACGAAGATGCCGGTGCCGAGCAGGAGCATCACGCTGGCCGCCCGAATGGACCAGACGGCGAGCAGCTTGCGCAGGTCGGTGTCCTGGCGGTCGCTGTCGATCTTGCTCTGACGGTGAATCCGCTCGAGGTCCGACATGTCGTTCGTCTTGACGACTGGGTTGTCGCGGTCCTCGGCGGCGGCCTTCAGCGGCCCGGACGCGTCGTCCGGGCCGACGACCTCCGGCGATGCGCCGATGCTGCCGTAGACCTGCTCGATCTCTTCAAGCGACAGCCCGAAGCTCTCGAGCTCCTGCTGGCTGAACGCCGCGAACGCTCTGAGCTCTGGGCTGCCCTCGTTGAAGCCGGAGGTGGCGTCCTCCCCCCCCGGAGGGCGTTCTGTCACGCGAGAGCGAGGCGACGCAGCCGAGTGCCCATCGCGTCGGGGGACACGCCGAAGTACTCGGACAGCTCGAAATCCGTCCAGCCCTGCGACTGCAGCCGGAGCACCTCGTCGGCCGGCATCAGGAGGTGGCCGGCGAACTCGTTGGCGTAGAACTCGCGGAGCGTGAAGGGGCCGCCGCGGCGGTCGACGTAGCTCATGGTCGGAGCGGAGCTGCGCTCGACGTAGTGCCCGATCTCGTGGGCCACAGTGAACCGCTGACGCCGCGGCGCGTCGTCGACGTCCACGTACACGACCGGATCCTCGTCCTGCTCCTTGATCAGCATGCCGGACACGTTCGGGCCTAGCTGACCCACGAGCACACCCAGCCCGAGATCGCGGGCGATCGCCACGGGGTCGACGGGGAAGCCTCGGCCGGCCCAGTGTCGCCGCAGGATCGCGGCGGCGTCCCGCGCGGCTGCTTCCTTCTTGGTGGTCATGACTCCTCTCCGTTCACTGCAGGTGGGCGTGTCCTAGCTAGGGCACGTGCCGGATGCTAGTGGCAACGTCTGACCGGACGCGCTCGTTTCCGTGCGCACCTGTGCAACGTCGTGCACGGTCGCCTTGCTCACGCCACCACGCGGAGCCGGCGAACGACATCGGCCGGTCCAGGGTCGAGCAGGCGGGGGAGACCGAGGATGGCCGCGCGGCGCTCGCTGTCGTCGACCTGGGTGTAGCCGGCCGTGGTGGCCAGCGACTCGTGACGCAGCAACTCCTGGGCGACGCGGGTGTTCCCGCCGGCGGCCCGGAGCACTTCGGTGCCGTACCAGTGCCGCAGCTGGTGCCCGACCCCGTTGACCTGCGCCCGCTCCATCAAGTCCGACAGCACCTTCACCACGCTCTTGGGCGTGATCGGCTTCCCGGCCCGGGTGTAGGAGGGGAACCACCAGTCGTAGCGCGGGAAGTCCACGGCCAGCGCCGCGACGTCGGGGTGCAGCGGCAGCCACGCCTCCTTCGCCCCCTTGCCCACGACGTGCAGCCACTGCCCGTCGATGTCCTCGCCGCGGAACTTCGCAATCTCGTGGGCACGCAGGCCCTGGTAGGCGCCGAGCATGACCATCGCCCGGGTCCGCCGGCGGTTGACCGTGGCCAGCACGCGCTGCAGCTGCTCGGTGGTGATCGGCCGCGGCTTGCGCTTCACCGCCCGGGGCTTCGGTAGCCGCTCCATCGGGTTGTCCGGCCGCCACTCGAACCGGCGCAGCCAGTCGAACCAGGACGACAGGTCGGCGTAATACGTCGACCTGGTGCCCGGGGACGTCGTCCGGCCCATGAACGCGGCGACGTCCTGCCAGTCAGCGAGGGTGGCGTCGACGCCGAGCGTCCGGGCCATGAACCCGACCAGCCAGAGCCGAGAGGCGACGGTGCGCTCGCTCATGCCGCCCGACCGCATCCACAGCGCCCACTCCTGGAGTAGCTCCGCGGTCATGCCGGCGTCGTCGCCTCGCTGACCAGCACCTTCGATGATCATCACGGGCTGTGTGTATGTGCTGGCTGTGACCGGGGCCTCGCCCGCCAGCCGATCGGGTGACCCCGCTAGGGCCCTCACGTCCACAGGGGTGACGCTGGGAACGATCCCACGTTCTGGGCCTGTGACCTGCGCGCCAGCCGGCGCAGCACAGCCAGCGCGGTGGGGCCCTCGGCGACCAGGTCCTCGTCGACGCGGCCGGCCAGCCACACCGTGCCGCCGGTCCGCCGGACCTCGAGCACGCCGACCTGGTCCGCACCGCGCCACACCGTCCAGCTGCCCGGCTGCGCCTCGATCGGGAAGGCGGCGAGCTCGTCGACGAAGACGGCCCGGTGCACCCCGCTCACGACAGCGCGGCGTGGTCGTCGAGGACGGCCCGGGCGTGCTGCAGCCGGTCCCACGCCGCGCGGTCGCCGCCGTGGTCGGGGTGGGTGCGCAGCGTGGCCCGGCGCACCATCATCTTCCGGACCTCGGGCTGTGCGATGACGTCGCCGGCGTATGCGGCCGGCTCGTCGGCCGCGGAGAGCACGAGCCGGGCGGCGTCCTCGACGGTCATGGCGGTCGGCATGGCGATCGCGTCGCCGGATCCGGACGGCAGCGCCTTCCAGCCGGCGTACTGCTCGCCGCGGCGGGTGATGCCGTACCGGTCGACCTTGCGCAGCGCCTCCAGCCCCAGGGTGATCGCCCGCAGGTTGTGCTGCCAGTGCTCCCGGGCGCCCTTCTGTTGCCAGGACGGCCGGATGAATCGGTCGGTGGCGTAGGTCAGCGGCCCGTGCTGGGAGTCGAAGGCCAGCCGGACGGCGGGGGAGGCGGCCTTGGCGTCGGAGCGCAGCTGGCCGTCGATGCGGACGCCGCGCTCCGGGACGTCGACCTCGACGACGACGTGCTCGGCGTCGAGGTGCCACAGCTCGCGCTCGAGGATCTCCAGGGTGTCCGCCCAGGTCGCGGTGAACTGGCTGTGCTCGGGCTGGCCGGTGAACGGCGTGCGGTCGCTGATCGGCCGCACCGTGTAGGAGAGCGTCACGCCGGCACCGCCGCGGTAACCGTGGCCAGCTTGCGCAGCACCGCGGCCGCGGACGCTCCCTTGACCGTCGGGTCGACGCTTGGGTGTCCCAGCGCGCCGGCCACGTACCGCTTCCCCCGGGGCCCGCGGTCGGTGCGCATCCATCCGACCGGACGCCCGTCGGCGTAGACCGTCCAGTTGATGTGCCACTCGTCGCCCCAGACGTGGCTGCGCGACACCTCCTGGGCGAGCAGCTCGCCGGCCTGCAGGGGCACCGGGCTCAGCTGGCCGACCTGGCGGTCTCCCGGCACCGCGGCGTCGTCGGCGTCGAGGTGCCCGCGCAGCTCCCGCACGACGCCGCACCGGACGCACGTGAGCACCAGCCGGAACGCCTTGGGCTGCAGACGGTCGTCGTCGTCGTACCGGTCGCCCTCGCTGCTCTGCAGCGCGTCGAAGAGGTGACGGGCTTCGCCCCACCGACCGTCCGGGTTGCACGGGGTGGGCTCCATCGCGCCTCCGCCGCCAGGCGCCATGCGCCCGTCGTAGTAGCCGACCGGCAGCACGGTCGTCTCCTCGCCCCACCGGCCGAAGGACGCCGGCACGCGGACGTCCCAGAGCTGCTGCGCCCGGTCGACGCCGTCTCGGTCGACGGACGGCAGCACCATGCCGGGCTGGCCAGCCATCACGCGACCGCCGTTCGGGGCGCGATCGGGGCGCCGCCGCGGCGGGGGAGCAGCGGCCGGGCGCCGGTCCGGTCACTCCGCAGGGTGACGAGCGTGCGCGAAGAGTGGAACTTGTAATCCGCGGGTTGCGAGTTCGATCCTCGCGGGGCCCACACAGCGTCACCACCCGGCTGCGGGCTGAGGGCACTCTCGGTGCCGTGGCGCAGCCACTCGAACGGCACACCGCACCGGAGCGCCCACAGTCGGATGGTCTGCGGCGAGGGTCGGTTGCGGCCGTTGATCCACGTGCCCACCGCGTTGCGGGAGACCTCGAGGTACCCGGCCATCTCCTGCACGCCGACGTCCGCGTGGCGCAGTGCCTTGCGCATCCGGTCGGCCAGATCGAACTGCGGGACTTGCTCGGTCCCCGGAGCCTGCGTCATGCACTAAGTCTTGCAGATCCCAGCTGCCTGTTGCAACACGTCGTGCGTGTGCCGCTTGCACTATCTGGTGCAATGCACCACGCTCACCCATATGAGTGACCCCCGGCTCGCCCTGCTGTCGACCGTCGAGGTGTGCGCGCTCTTGGGCGTCGACCGCAGCACGCTCACGCGCTGGGTCGCCTCGGAGCGAGTCCGGCCGGCCCACAAGATGGCCGGCCGGAACGGCGCGTTCCTCTTCCGCGCGGACGACATCGAGCGCCTCCGCATCGAGCTCGCCGGCGAAGCCCAGGCGAGCGACTCGCCGCAGCCCGCCCAGGCGCGGGCCTCCTGACGTCCGGGGCCGCTCGCCCCGTGGCGGCCCCGGACCCAACACGACGTCCGAAGCACGTCCGACATCGGCAGGGGGAACCGATGCGCTTCCGCGCGCTCATCGCTACTCACTCACAGCGACCAGCCGCAAGCGCCCCGCGAACCCGACCGGCCTGAGACGCCTCGGACCCGGTGGTCTTCCCCGACGCCGGGCCCGGGTGCACAACCCGCAAGAACGACAACGCCGCCCGCTCCAGACCTCCCCAGGACCGGAACAGCGGACGGCGCCGACAGAGAGCGAGCGTAACCGTGAGCAGCACCGACACCACTCGGCGTCACCGGGCCGACGCCAACCCGCAGGGTCGGCCGGCCAGCGAGCTGGTCGACCAGTACTGGACTCCCACCGCCCGGGCCGACGCCCAGCCGGTGAAGACGGCATGACGAGCACCCGCCACCTCGTCGCGGTGGCCGCCCCGGTCCCTGTCCTGTCCCCGCGCGAGTACTCCGCCCGGTACCTCCGCCAGTCCGCCTGCACCGGCACCGACTGTGTGCTCGCCGCCGGGCACCGAGGCACCTGCCTGCCCGCCCCGCGACGCGACCAGCAGGACGGTGCCCGGTGAGCACGCACCCGGACGCCGGGCAGCTGCAGCGCGCGCTGGCCGCAACGCCGGAGCAGGCGGCCCACCTGCAGGCGACCGCCCGGCGCCTGGACTGGTTCGCCTCCGAGGATCTGGCCGCGGAGCTCCTGCGTCGTGTGCTCGAGCAGGACCCGACGCCGACCGAGGCCGCCGCCGCGATCACCTGCCCGGACTGCGGCCGCACCAGCTGGCACCCCGAGGACGTCGCCCGCGGCTACTGCGGCGTCTGCCACGCCACGACCAACGGCACGGTGACCCGACCGTGCATCCGCTGCGCCGGCTGCGGCTTGGTCGCCGACAGTGAGGACGCGGAGCCCTGGACCGCCTGGACCAGCTTGGCCCCTGCCTCTGCCCTGGCCGTCCGGCTGGGCCTGGTGCGGCCGGCCCTGTGCCCGTCCTGCCTGGGCCGGAAGCGGGTGCCGGCATGACCGCCGTCCTCGAGCTGGCCGACCGCGGGCTGCTGTCCGCGTTGGCGATCGCCTACGGCCGCGCCGGCGTCCCCAACCGGGACGACCGGCTGGCCGATGCGGCTGCCCACGTCGGCCGGCCGCTCACCACAACGGCCGAGCTGACCGCCGAGGAGGCCCGGGCGTTGCGCCGGCACGTCCGCCGCTGCAGCCCGGAGACCTGCCGCTTCACCACCGCGGTGCGGCTGGCGCCCGCCGACGTCCCCGCGGCCGCTGCGACCCTGTGCGCGCCCCGTGGTCATGAGCCCACCGCCGGAGACCTGGCGATCGTCGCCGCCTTCGCCGAGCACCTCGCCACCGCGCGGCCGGCCAGGACGGTGCACCGGCACGACCCGGGCTGCGACGGTGCTGGCGGGCACCTCGTGCCGGCCGGCGTCGGCGTGCGTCACTGCGCGTGCGGCACAGTCGCCGACGTCCCGCCCGCGCGGGACCGGTCCTGCCCGCCGAAGGTCTGCTACTGCGGCGGCTGCCCCTGGTGGACACCGGCGCCCCCGGTCAACTTCGCCGCGGCGATCGCCAAGCTGGCCGAGGCCGGTGAGCGTCGATGAGTGCTCCGACCTCAGTCGGGGGCCGGGAAAGCGCACAGCTCGACGTCGCGCTGCTGGACCCACGCGAGCTGGTGCCGCACCCGCGGAACGTCCGCACGGAGCTGGTCGACCTCGAGGGCCTGACCGTGTCCATCGCCGCGGTGGGCGTGATCGAGCCGCTGACCGTCGTCGAGCTGGAGGACGGCCGGCACCAGCTGGTCACTGGGCACCGGCGCACCGCGGCCGCGATCGCCGCGGGGGTCGAGCGAGTGCCGTGCTGGATCCGCCGCGACCTGTCCGTCGACGCTGCCACCGACCTGGTCCAGGCCGAGCACGTCGGCACGATGATGGCCGAGAACCTGCAGCGCGAGGGCCTCACCGTGACCGAGGAGGCGCACGGCGTCCAGACGATGCTCGACCTGGGCATGGACATGGTCACGGTGGCCTCGCGCACCGGCCTGGACCGCAAGCGCGTGGCCAAGGCTGCAGGAGTCGCCCGGCTCGCGCCGACCGCGGCCGCCGCGGTGGCCACCGCCGGGCTGACGCTGGACCAGGCGGCCGTCGTCGCGCACTACGAGGACCAGCCCGACGTCGTCGAGGACCTGGTCCAGGCGGCGGTGCAGGGGCCCGGCCGTTTCGCCCACGCGGTGACCCGCGCCGAGCAGGAACGCGCGGCCGCCGAGCGGCTGACCGAGCGCCGCACCGAACTCGAGGAGACCGGCCGCCGGGTGCTCGTCGAGGGCCAGGACGCCGAGGACGGTCGGATGCGGCTGTCGGGGCTGCTGCATGACGGCGGTGAGCTGACGCCCGAGGCGCACTCCGGCTGTCCCGGATCCGCGGTCCTCCTGGAGGCCGGCCGGGGCGCCGTGCCCTACGTCGCCGAGGTGGAGGTGTGCACCGACCCGCTCGGCAACGGGCACACCTACCGGTACATCCCCACGCCGGGGATCCCCGGCCAGTCGATGTCGGACGAGGAGCTCGAGCGGCAGCGCGAGGAGCGCCGCCAGGTCATGGCCAACAACACGGCCATGGGGGCCGCGAACGCCACCCGCCGGGCGTGGGTGCGCGAGTACCTGGCCCGTCGGACGGCGTCCAAGGCGGTCCTGCGCTTCGCGGTCGAGGCGATCGCCAAGTACCCCGACGAGCTGCACTCCTGGTTGTCGGGCATGGGCGTCCGCGAGGGACACGACGGCGTGCGCGAGATGGGCCTGCACCGGCCGGCCCGCTTCGTGAAGACCGACGTCAGCCTGACTAGCGGCGAGCACGTCGTCGACGGCCGACTCCCCCTGCAGCTGCTCGCCCACGTCGCCGCGGCGATCGAGGCCTCGACCCTGCGAGACGCCTGGCGCGCCACCGGCCACGACCGGGGGCGGCTGGCCAGCTGGCTGCGCTTCCTGGTCGGGGAAGGCTACGAGCTGTCAGACATCGAGGCCTCGGTGGTCGCCCCGTGATCGAGGTGCCCGTCGTCGTCCATGAGCTGCTGCGCGCGGCGACAGGCCACCCGATCGTCGTGCGCACGCTGGACGGCCAGCAGGTGCGGCTGCGGCTGCCCACGCCGGCCGAGGCACTGAGGCTCAACGAGGAGGCCCGCGCGACCGTCGCGGCGATGATCGGCCGGCCCGTAAGCGGGCCGGCGATGACCCAGGAGCAGGCCGAACAGCTGTGCCGGCCGCTGCGGTGGCCGGTGTGACCGAACTCGAGCGGATCGAGACGGTCGCCGGGCAGGTGCCCCTGCCCGGCATGTCCGATCTGAGACCCCGCCCAGCTCACGTGCGGCGCCCCGACGGGCGCACGTACCGGCCCCGCCGGCTGCCGCACGCCGATCTCACCGGCGTCGACGGTGAGATCGAGGGCGTCGCCGTGATGCACACCCACAACGTCAGGCTGGCGGAGCAGCTCGCTCGCCAGGCGCTGGACGCCTACGACCCGGTCACCTGTTGGCGAGTCGAGGTGGTCCGGCTCAGCTGGGGCATCTGGCGGCCGGACCGCTCGACCGGTGGGTCGACCTGGATCGAGGACGGGTCCGGCCTCACCGGTACGCCGGCCGTCTTTCTCGACGTGGAGGCGCGGTGAGCGCCGACCTGCCGTCGGTGCTGGTCGGCGGCCGCCGGCTGGCCGACGTCGCCCGGCCGTCTGGCCGCGACGGCTACGGCTTCCGGGTCATGTTCCGCTCGGCGCCGACCTGGATGCAGATGCACACCGCGCACCATCTCGCCGACGAGCTGCGTGCGGAGATCGGGCCCACCCGGGTCGGCCCGATCACGGTGGAGAGCTTCCACGGGCACGACGACGTCGCGGCCGCGCTGCTCGACCCGCGGTTCGACCTCCTGCCGGCCGAGATGCTGGCCGCCGAGCTGGCCGGCTACGACGTCGCCCACAAGCACCTGGGCTGCGCCGTGCTGCTCGCCGCCCACTCCCTCGTCCTGTGGCCCCAGACCCAGCCACCCTGCGGCCACTGGAGCCTCTCGTGAGTTGGACGCCGCCCAACGAGTGCCCCCGCTGTCACCGGGAGGTCATCTGGGGCTGGACCGAGGCGGGCAAGAAGTTCCCGCTGGACCCGGCGGAGTACGCCCGGGACGACGTGAAGGCCACCGCCGCCGTCTACACCGACCACCTGCGCCGGGTCCGGGTGCGCGTCATCCGCGCCGACCGGCCGCTGGAGGGCTTCGAGCACCGCGGCATGCCCCACTTCGCCACCTGCCCCGTGGCCCTGGCCGAGCGCGCCTCCCGCGCCGCCCACCCCTCTTCGCGTCCCCGCCGGCAGCCGAGTTCTGGTGCCGGCGGGGACGAGCTCGCGATCCGCCGCCGCCGCCGCCGCACCGAGACAGGAACACCGCCATGACCGAGACCGCCCCGCACGACCTCCCAGCAGGGGAGTGGGCCGGCAGGCCCGTGTCGCTGACAGACGTCCACCCGCCCCTCACGGCGGCGGAGGACCTCGCTGCGGCCGCCGTGGTGTCGGCGCTGCCGTTCCTCGAGCTGCCCGCCGGGCCGGTCGCGCCCTTCTTCGACGGCACGCAGGTCTGCGCCCAGGTCGACCCGGAGGTCTTCTTCCCGCCCAAGGGGGCGTCTCCGGCCAAGGCCAAGGCGCTGTGCGGCAGCTGCGAGTTCCTGAACCCGTGCCGGCGCTACGCCCTCACCGCCTGGGTGGCCGGCTATCCGGTCAACGGCGTCTGGGGCGGAACCAGCTTCACCGACCGGGCACGCCTTCGTCGCTCGGTCGTCGCCGGCGCCCTGGTCGACGTCGACGAGGACGTGGCGTCATGAGCGTCAAGGTCAGTGCCTGGGTGTGGGAGCACTCCAAGACCACCGGCAACGACCGGCTGCTGCTGCTCGCGATCGCCGACTGCGCCGACGACGACGGCGACAACGCCTGGCCCTCGGTCGACACCCTCGCCGAGAAGGCCACGTGCTCGGAGCGGACCGTGCAGCGGCGCATCCAGCACCTGGAGGAGGTGGGCTGCCTGACCGTGCTGCGGGGCGCTGGCCGCAACGGCACGCACCGTTACCGCGTGCACATGGACAAGGGCGCGATGAAGCCGCCGAAGCCGAAGCGGGCCAGCACGCCGGCGGGGGAGAAGGCTGTGGACAACCCGCAAGGGGGTGACAAGTTGTCACCCCCCGAGGGGCGTCCACAGGGGGGTGACAAGTTGTCACCCGGGGTGACACAGCTGTGTCGCGTCAGGGGTGACACCCAGGTGTCACCCGAACGTCCTGAACGTCCAAGTACTCCCCCAACCCCACGGGCAAGCCGTGGGGCGAAGTGCCCTCATGGTCGATCCACCAACTGCCGGGCCTGCGGCACCAACCCCCGGGTGCGTGGCACCAACCCGCGAACCGCCGACGCCGACCTCGTCCGCCGCCGTGCAGCGGTGCCCTGGTGCGGCGGTCACCACTGCGACCGCCGCACGCGCCGGGTCTTCGACGCCGACACTGGGCACTTCACCGGCCAGTGCCCGGACTGCAACCCCGACGTCATCGTGGGCCCCGCCCCGCCGCAGCTGGCTCTCGCCCGCTGACCGACCACCTCACCGACAGGAGCACGACGATGACCGCGCTGCGACAGCCCGCCCCGCCGGTGCCGGCCTCTTCCGTGATCCGGCAGAGCCCGTCGTTGTGGGTCCGCGAGGCCGGGGTCCGCTTCGGCATCCCGGCACCGGCCCGGCCGGCCAACCCGGGCACCAGCCTGGCCGAGGCCCGCCAGCAGCTGCTCGACCAGGCCGTCGAGGAGTTGCGTCAGGCGATCGACCCGTGGGACTACCCGTCAGGCACCGCGCCGGCCGTCGACGTCGCCGCGGTGGCCGCGGGCCTCGCCAACGTCGCGCTGGTCACCTTCGGGACGGCGGCCGCGTACGGCATCGCTCTGGACCCAGTGATCGCCGAGGTGCACCGCGCGAACCTGACCCAGCGGGGCGTGAACGCCCACGGGCACGCTCGGCAGGGCAACGAGTACTCCGCACCCGACGTCGCGGCGGTGATGGCCGGCCAGCGCGACGGCAGCGACCCCAGCGACCGCGGCTGGTGGGCCGACCACGTGCTCGAGGCAGCCGTCCCCGTCGGCGAGGAGTTCGACCCCGAGCTGGCCGCCCGTTGGCTCGACGAGCCGCACGACCAGCTGGGCGGCTACGCGCCCTGGACGGCCATCACCGACGGCCGCGGCGACCTGATCTGGCGCAACCTCGCCACGCTCTGTGACCTGCGGGTCGGCTGGGGCGTCCGGCCGTAGAACCTGCCAACAGGCAGGGAGAGAACAGGCGTTCGAGGCCCTGGATCGACACGTGTTCACCTGGTTACGTCAAGTGACGTAACCCGTCTTCCCCGCGGGTTCGCACCCGAGGAGCAGACCATGGCACCGTCCCGCACCGCCCCCGCCGTCGGCCGGCTGGCCAAGGCCGCCTCCGGCGCGCTGGCCGCCGCAGGCGTGAAGCTCGCCGGCGAGGACTCGGCACCTTCCGCCGACACCGCGGTGGCCACCGTCGCGCCGGCCTCGATCCCGAGGGCCCGCGCCACCGTGCTGGTGCGCGCCTACCGGCGGGCCGAGAAGCGCGTCGACGCCGCGAAGGAGGCCCTGGACACCGCCAAGGCCGCCATCGTCGAGGAGATGGGCGCCGCCGACGTCCTACAGGTCGCCGAGACTGGCCGCCCCGTCGCCGAGATCAAGACGGACCAGTCGCTGGTCTTCGACCAGACCCGCTTCCGCACCGAACACCCCGACGTCGCCGCCGGCTACATGAAGCCGCAGCCGCGGCGCCGCTTCCGGGTGCTCGGGTGACGCAGCCGCAGGACGGCAGCGCGCCGTCGACCGGGGACCTGTGGCGCTGGGTCGACCGACTGACCCTGCCCACCCAGCACCGCCTCGCCCGCTCGGAGCAGGGCGGCCGCCGGTGGATCGAGCACCACGAGATGCCCAGCCTGCTCGAGCAGCTCGTCGAGCAGCAGGCCACCACCAGCAGCGGGCGCACCGGCGGCGGCGGTGGCACCGGCTCCCGCGCTCCGCTGGACCTGGCCACCACCGCCCTGCTCATCGACCTCGAGGACCTGGTCGTCGAGGGCCTGGTCGCCCACGGCGCCCAGCCGCACCGGACCATCGAGCTCGTCGGCAAGGTCACCGTCCACATGCTCGACGTCTCGGCGAGCCTGCGCGCGCTCGCCGTCACCATCGTCGGCACCGCCGACGCCGACCTCATCGAGTGGTGGACCGACAAGTACTGCACCTGGGTGCTCCGCGCCGAGGAGTGCCTGGACCTCGCCGGCGACGACATCACCACCCTCCCGGTGCGCGGCACCGCCTGCCCCGACTGCGGCGTCGACACCGTGCTCGTCGACCGCGAAGGCGAGGCCATCCGCCAGCCCGCGCTCACCATCACCTTCCGCGACGGCCAGGTACTGCACGTCAACTGCCAGCACTGCTCGACCAGCCGCTGGCGCGGCGAGGGCATCGACACCCTCGCCGACTCCTTCGCCGCCAGCCTCGACCTCGCCGACGTCGACGACGCCGCGCCGGTCGTCCCGGGCCCGCGGTCCGCCGGCGACGCACTGGTGACGATCTGATGGCCCTCGTGCGGGGCTGCACCCGCTGCGGCACCGGCTACCCGACCGTCACCCGGGTGCGGGCACACCCGCACCCGAGCGGCGGCCTGGTCGAGGTCCGACTCTGCACCGACTGCCGGAACCTCGCGGCCGCCGAGAACACCGCCGCGCGGGCCCGCAGCACCGGCTCCGACCCCGTCCCCGGACCGTCGTGAGCACCGCGGTGCTCATCGCCAGCACGATGGGGGAGGGGAGGAGCTGGCTGGCCGACCAGCCAGCCCCACCCGCGAGGGTCGTCATCGTCACGCCCCGATCGCCGAACGCCGCCCGCGGCTACACCGCGGACGCCGTCCTCATCACGCCAGCAGCACGGCAGCTACCGGCGGACGTCCGGCAGCGGCTAGTCGCTTCCGCTCTGCCCTGCGTCATGGTCGACCGAGCAGGCCAAGGCGCGGTGTACTGGGACGGCGAGCTAGACCGCTGGGCAGCGACCGCTCAGAACTGAGCGGTCGCACCCCTCGCCTACCGTCGACCGGGTGCACCTGCAGCGCGTCCCGGACGAGCGGCTCGAAGAGGAGCTGGGCAAGGTCACCGATCCGCGAGAGCCTGCCGTGCCCGTCGAGGTCTACCTGGGCCTCGACGCTCGCTGGTGGGACGGCGAGCTGCACGGCTGGGCGCCCAACCCGCAGGGGGACGACGGCTCCCTGCGCGGCCTGGTCGTCGCCCCGCGCGAGTACGCGGCCGGCTTCTGGGTCGAGTACATCGGCTGGGTCACCCCGGAGCGGCTGCGCCAGCGCTGACATCGACGTCGAGCCCCGGTGCCCGATGCCACGATGGGGTCATGACGGGCGACCGGACTCAGCATGTCCTCGACGCGATCGACGGCGCCCTGGCCGACGCGGCCGTCTCCCCCGACGCCATGCGCTGGACGCCCGAGGAGGCGGGCAGTCGAGACGCCGGTGACCGTCCCGGGGCCCCGATCTTCGGGCATCGGCCCGACTGCTCGATCGTGCACGAGTACGTCGACCGACCGCCGTCCTGCCAGTGCGGTGCGCTCGATCGAGCCTGGCGCTCCATCGCCGGCGGCCCCGCCATCGACTGGCAGGCCGACCCGCTGCCTCAGCCCCGGCAGAACGGCCGCGCGTCCATCCACATCAGCGGCCCGGTCTACTACGTCGACGAGGTGACCGACCTGCCGTCGCTGGTGCCGTGGCAGCAGCACGTCGCCGACGTCGTGCTCGAGCCGGCCCTGAGGTACTGGCACCAGACGATCGACCGTCTCGTCCTCCAGGGCGGCCGTGGCTTCGGGCGGACCGCACGGCTGGCCGCGCTGCTCGACAGGCACGAGTCGAGCTGGCGTCGCCTGTGGTCGAACCAGCTGGTGGTCGACGGGCCCGACGACGAGGACTTGCGGGTCCGGGCGCTCAGGCTGCGCCGGCAGCGCGGTACCGGCCCGGGCCGGGCGCCGGCCGGCCAGCAGAAGCGGCCACGCTCCCTGACGTGACCGGGCCAGTGCCGTTGCTGTCGTGACGCAACGGCACCACCGGGACAGGGGAGGCGCAGTGGCCGGCTGCAGTGTGCGTTCGGGCCGCTGAGCTGTGTACCTTCCGACCCGTCGCGGTGACGCATGCCCAGGGGCAGGTGATCATGCCCGCGGCTTCCCGCTCCCCCGGCCGTTCCGGCCACGCCTGGCGCCTCCTGGTCGCCCACGTCCGCCGTCAGGTCGAGCGCTACGGCCTCGCCTGCGCCTGGTGCTTCGAGCCCTTCGACCTCGCCATCGCGTGGCCGGATCCGCGCAGCTTCAGCGTCGACCACGTCATCGCCCTGGACAACGGCGGCGACCCACTGGACCCGGCCAACGCCGTGCCGATGCACCTGGGCTGCAACAGCAGCAAGGGCACCCGGCCGCTGACAGCCCGGCCAGCTCCCCTGAACACCGACCGCGCCTGGTGAAGACCACCCGAGCGCGGCCGGTCACCACCTCCTAACGACCTCCTAATCGGAGCAGCAGTTAGGAGCACAGACCGTGTCACCCGGCCCCGCTGGCCGACGTGAGCTCGCAGCCATCCGAGACACCTTCACCCCGCCCGTGGGGAACCGCTCGGTGATCGGCATGCGCAGCACGTGGGCCCTACAGCGGGGCCGGGTGGCACGCCCTACCGCGTGCCACCCGGCGTCAGCGCGACGTCGAGCGTCAACACCCACCCCAGCGGGCGCCTGTAGGCCGGCCGGGTGGCACGCACCTCTCCACCTCGAGGAGGACACCGTGGCCACGACCCTCCGCACCGCAGCCGCTCCCGCGCCGCTGCGCACCGCAGCTGCGATCAGCCGCATGGAAGCTGCGATCACGCGCTGCCTGCGGCACCCGCGGTACGTCCTCGCCTCCTGCGACACCTGCCGGGCCGCACAGACGGCCCGGCTCACCGCCCGCCGCTGAGCCCGATGACCTTCGTGCTCGTCGACGCGATCGCCGCCGCCGCGGTGCTGATGATCATCGCCGCCGCTGTCCGGCCGGCGCCCAAGTTGATCTTTAGGCACCCCGGGGCCGGGGACCCGTCCCCGGTCTCCTTTTTCTCCCCCGGCCGCCGTACGTCTGTACGGCGGTACGGCGACCTGACCACCGGGGGAGGGGAGCAGCACCATGGCCAAGGCCTGCGACCGCGAGCGCTGCCCCTCCCGCGCCGACGTCGACGACGCGAAGACCACCGAGTACCGCAAGGGCTGCCGGCTCACCCCGTGCACCCGCGCCAACTCCCTCGACACCCAGCGGCGCCGGGCCGCCAAGGCCGCGAAGCAGCCAGAGACCGCCGCCGCGCTGACGCTGGTGACAAGCCACCTGGTGCCCCCGGCGGCCGAGGACGACGTCGACGAGGACGACCAGGTCGACACCGCCCCTGACACCTGGGGCGCCTTCGACATCGTCGCCGCGGTGCGCGCCGACCTGGCCGCCATCGAGCCGACCCACCCGATGCACCGCTCGCTGTCCGCGATCGCCATGACGCTGGCCAACCAGCTGCAGATGGCCGCCGGCGTGATCACCCCCTCCGCCCGTGGGGCCGCCAGCCAGCTGCAGGCGACGCTGCAGCTGCTCGCCCCGGCCAAGAAGGACGGCGCCGAGCTCGACGAGATCCTCGCCGAGCTGCTCGCCGACGATGACGATGACGACGCTCAGCCGGCCGGCTGACTGCCCGCCCCGCTACGGCACTCCCCGCGACCTGTCCCGCAAGAGCATCGGGCGCCGCTGGGCCAAGGTCGCCAAGGCGCTGGGCATGCCGATGATGCCGTGGCAGCGCCGGGTCGCCGACGTCGCCGGCGAGATCGACCCGGAGACCGGCGGTCTGTACTACCGCGAGGTCGTCATCACCGTCCCCCGCCAGTCGGGGAAGACCAGCCTGATCCTGCCGGTCGCCGTCGACCGCGGGATCGTGCCGTGGACGCAGGGCCGGCAGCGCAGCGTCTACGCAGCCCAGACCCGCACCGACGCCCGCACCAAGCTCGTCGAGGAGCAGTTCGAGATCCTCGGCGGCTCCCCGCTGTCGGGCTTCATCCGCGGCGAGATGCGCAAGGCCGCCGGCACCGAGGGCATCACCTGGCGCAACGGCTCCCGTCACGGGCTGATGGCCACGAAGAAGACCTCCGGCCACGGCCGGACCATCGACCTGGCCATCCTCGACGAGTTCTTCGCCCAGATCGACGACCGCCTCGAGCAAGCCGTCCGACCGGCGATGATCACCCGTCCGTCCGCCCAGCTGTGGGTCGTCTCCACCGCTGGGGACTCGACGTCGTTCCCGCTCCGCTCGAAGGTCGACCGCGGCCGCGAGCGCGCGCTGGCCGGCGAGCACGGGCGCATCGCCTACTTCGAGTGGTCCGCCGACGAGGACGTCGACCTCGACGACCCCTCCACCTGGTGGTCGTTCATGCCGGCACTCGGCCACACCCAGACCGAGGCTGCGGTCGCCGTCGAGCGCGCCGGCATCCCCGACGACGAGTTCCGGCGCGCCTTCGGCAACCAGTGGCGCGACGGCATCAGCGTGCTGCAGGCCATCCCGGCCGAGGACTGGAAAGCCTGCGCAGACGTGGCCGGCCAGATCCGAGAGGACGGCACGGTCAGCACCGGCGCCGCCCCGGACGGGCGGGTCGCCTTCGCCTTCCACGTCAACGCCGAGTCCTCAGCGGCCTCGATCGCCGTGGCCGGCCGCACCGCGGCGGGCAACCCCACCGCGCAGGTCATCGACAACCGACCCGGCACCAGCTGGGTCATCCCCCGGCTGGCGGAGCTCCAGGGCCGCTGGTCGCCCCTGGCCACCGCCTTCAACCCGGTCAGCCAGACCGGCGCGCTGCTCAACGAGGCGATCGCCGCCAAGATCGAGCCGCTGATCGCCGCGCAGGCACGCGACTACGCCGCGGCCTGCGGTGCCCTCTACAACGCAGCCACCGCCCAGCCCGCTGACGGCGGGGTCCTGCTCCCTCCGGTCTTCCGGCACCGCGACCAGGGCGTGCTCAACGCCGCGCTGGCCGGCGCCGGCAAGCGCCGCCTGGGCGACGCCTGGGCCTGGGAAGAGCGCGGCACCACCGTCGACATCTCCCCGCTGATCGCCGTGACCTTGGCCAGCTGGGCCCACGACCGCGAAGCGGTCAACGACATCGACCTGCTCCAGACCATCTGGTGAGAGGAGACCCGCCATGACCCGACTCCGTACCGGCCTGCGCCGCCGCGTGGCCACCCTGGCCCTCGCGGCCGCGGCCCCGGCGGGCCGCCTGCTCCGTGGGCTGCCCGGGCTGGTGGCTATGCTCTGCGCCGTCGCCGGCGTGGGGCTGATGCTCGGCGCCGGCGCCGCACTGCTCGCCGCGGTGCCGTTCCTGCTCGCGCTCGACAACCGGGCCACCTGATGGGCCTGTTCACCGGTGGCCGCGCACAGCGGTCGGCCGGCCTGACCTCCGTCATCGACGCAGCGACCGGCGGCCGCGGACGCGGCACCGGCGGCTCCCCGGTCCCGGTCGGCTGGTCCGGCGCCCAGGCCATCCCGGCCGCGCTGGACGCGGTCCGGCTCCGGCACGACCTCATCGCCACCATGCCGGTGCAGGTGTTCCGGACGACCAAGAGCGGCCGGCCCAAGCGCATCGACACCCCCGACGTGCTGCGGCAGCCCGGCTACGCCGGCGCCCCTGGCAACCTGGGCATCATCAGCTGGCTGGCCGCCAGCCAGAAGAGCCTGGACCTGCGCGGCAACGCCTACGGGATCATCGTCGACCGGGACGGCCGCGGCCGGCCCACGCAGATCGAGCTGCAGCACCCCGACGTCGTCCGCCCGGTCATCAACCAGGCCGGCCAGCTGATCTACCGGATCGCCGGCAAGCCGTACGAGCCCCGCGACGTCTGGCACGAGGTCAGCCACGACGAGCCCGGCTCCCCGGTCGGGCTCTCCCCGATCGCGGCGGCCGCCCGCTCGCTGGGCATCCAGCTGGCCGCCGAGCAGTTCGGCGCGGACTTCTTCCGCGACGGCGCGCACCCCACGGCGATGCTGACCAACGACAAGAAGGACACCGTCGACCAGGCCACCGCGCAGGTGGTCAAGGCCCGGTTCATGGCCTCGGTCAACGGCAACCGCGAGCCGGTCGTCCTGGGCAACGGGTGGAGCTACGCGGCGCTGTCGGTCGCCCCGAACGAGTCCCAGTTCCTGGAGACGCTGCAGGACGGCGTGAACCAGGTCGCCCGGATCTTCAACGTCCCCACCGAGCTGATCGGCGGCGGCGCCAGCGGGTCCTCCCTCACGTACGCCAACCGCTCCGACCGCGCCCTGGACTTCCTCACCTACCGGCTGAACCCGGCCGTCGTCCGCCGCGAGACGGCGCTGGGGCAGCTGGTCGGCCCGGACGAGTTCGTGAAGCTCAACCGTGCCGCCCTGCTGGCCACCGACCTGCTCACCCGCTACCGCAGCTACGAGATCGGGCTGCGCAACGCCGTGCTGTCCCTCGACGAGGTCTGGGACCTCGAGGACCGCGAGCCGCTCACCCCCGAGCAGCTCGCCGCGCTCAAGGACGCCGGCCTGCTCGGCAAGCCGACCACCGCCCCGACCCCCGCCACGGAGAAGTGATGTCCACGAAGCTGCTCAACGCCGTCCAGGCGGCCGAGGCGCGTGCCGCCTCCACCCGCACCCCGGGCGACCGTCCCTCGGCCCGCCGCGGCGCGGCCGCCGCCGACGCCCCGGCGCTGGTCCGCATGCCGCTCACCAAGGTCGAGTTCCGCGCCGCCGGCGAGGGCTCCAACGAGCTGACCTTCGACGGCATCGCCTGCGCCTACGAGCGGTCCTACGAGATGTGGGACATGTGGGGTCCGTACACCGAGGTGGTGTCCGCTGGCGCCGGCGCGACGACCCTCTCCCGCTCCCCCGACGTCGCGTTCCTGCTCAACCACCGCGGCATGACGCTGGCGCGCACCAAGAGCGGCACCCTGACCCTGTCCGAGGAGGACGAGGGCCTGCGCTCGATCGCCTCCCTCGACGCCCGGATCACCGACGTCCGCAACATCCAGATCGCCGTCGAGCGCGGCGACCTCGACGAGATGTCCTTCGCCTTCCGGATCACCCGCGGCAAGTGGTCCCCGGACTACTCCGAGTACCGGATCGAGGAGTACGACCTGGACCGCGGCGACGTCTCCGTCGTCAACTTCGGGGCCAACCCGCACACCTCCGCGGCGCTGCGCTCCGGCCAGGTCCTCGCTGCGCTGGCCGAGCTCGACGACGAGGACCTCGAGCGGGCCCAGGCGGCGATCGCCAGCCGCCGCAGCCTGCGGGCCGAAGGCGGTCCAGTGTCCGGGATGGGTGCCGGCGAACTCGCCGCGCTGCTCACCCAGTGCGCCCGGCACCCGCTTGCAGCCCGCTTCGGCATCTGACTTCTCGGCTATGAACTAGCCGCTGACCTGCGGCGACGCTCATAACTCGGCCATCTCGGCGCATACCCGCGAGCCTTCACAGAATGCCGATGACCGCTGGCAAGACTCCGTAACCGGTGAGCGCTGCGTCTTCTCGACTGCTCGTTTCTGAGCAGTCGGCGGCGACTCCGCCCGGACGCTCGCCTGATCCCCAGGGGCGCGACCACCCGATTACGAGAGGCACTGCCATGAATCCGGAGCAGATCCGCGCCGCCATCCGCGACCAGCTCGCGCTGCGCAGCACCCACGAGGCGACCGTCGGCGACGTCCAGGCTGCCATCGGCACCGGTACGGCGACCGAGGAGCAGACCACCCAGCTGCGCGAGGCCCGCACCTCCATCGCCGCCGTGGACACCACGATCGACGGGCTGTCGGCCGAACTGTCCGCGGCTGAGGACGGCGAGCGCCGCGAGGCCCGCGCCGCCCAGCTGCGCCGCGAGCTCGTCCCCGCCGGCACCGACCAGCGGGCCGAGCGCCCCGCCGGCGGCGCCCGGGTCACCGGCGAGGAGCGCACCTACACCCGGGAGAAGAGCTCCCGCGGTCAGGCCAGCTTCTTCGTCGACCAGTACCGGATGACCCACCAGGGCGACATGACCGCCCGCGCCCGGCTGGAGCGGCACGCTCAGGAGGCCGTCGTCGAGGGTCACGCGCTCTCCGAGCGCGCCGCCGGCACAGGCAGCTTCGCCGGCCTGGTCGTCCCGCAGTACCTCATCAACCTGGCCGCCCCCGTGCTGCGCACCGGTCGCCCCGTCGCCAACGCGGTGCAGCGGCTCCCGCTGCCGGAACAGGGCATGACCCTGGTCATCCCCCGCGGCTCCACCAGCGCCACGGTCGCATCGCAGGCGCAGGAGAACACCCCGGTCGCCAACAGCGACCCGGAGTACAACAACCTCCTGGTCCCCGTCGTCACCGTCGCCGGCGACCAGGACGTCTCCCGTCAGTCGCTCGAGCGCGGGGCACCCGGCATCGACGAGATGGTCTACCTCGACCTCGCTGCCTCGTTCCATGCCGAGGTCGACCGCCAGGCCCTGAACGGCAGCGGCGTCGGCAACCAGATGCTCGGCATGCTCCAGACCGCCGGCCGGCTGAAGGCCAGCGCCTACGGCAAGGCCATCACCGCCGGCGCCTACAACCGCAAGGTCGCCGGCGGCATCGCCAGCATGGGCGGCAACACCCGGATCCAGCCCAACCTGGTGATCGCCCACCCCCGCCGCTGGGGGTGGCTGACCAGCGGCGAGGACAGCACGGGGCGCCCCCTGGTCGTACCGGGCGTGGGTGGTCCGATGAACGTCATCGCGCTGAACAGCAACCCGGGCAGCTACGGCGCCTCCGGTGACGGCACGGAGACCGAGTCTTTCACCACGCAGGGCTCGATCCAGGGGCTGCCGCTGCTCACGGACGGCAACGTGCCCACGAACGTCGGCGACAACGGCGAGGACGCCTCGGTGGTCATCGACCGCCGGAACTGCCTGCTGTGGGAGGAGGGCGACGGCCAGCCGCGGCAGCTGCGGTTCGAGCAGACGGGCGGCAACACCCTGACGGTCAAGCTGGTCGTCTACGGCTACGCCGCCTTCACCTCCGGTCGCTACCCGACGGCTGCCGCTCAGATCGGCGGCGTCGACACCGAGGCCGGGTTCGGCCAGGTCACGCCGGAGTTCTGAGCCAGCCGCTCACGCGGTGGGGCGCCCGAGGACAAGTCCTGAGCGCCCCACCGCTCGCTCAGCCCGTCGAGCCGCCCAGGAGGCAGCACATGTCCGAGACACCGCGGATCGGCGACGCCGTCGCCGAGAACTACCGCCAGCTGCAGGCCGAGTCCGGCCGCAGCTGGGAGGAGATGGCCGTCCAGTTCGAGCGCGACGCCGCGCCGCTGCCGCCCGAGCACGCCGCCCCGTACCGGGTGCTGGCCGCCTGGGCCCGCGCCCAGCACGCCGAGCCAGCGCCCGAGCCGGAGCCCGAGCCGGAGCCGGAGCCGGAGCCCGAGCCGGAGCCGGAGCCGGAGCCCGAGCCGGAGCCGGAGTCGGCGCCGGAGCCGGAGCCGGAGCCGGAGCCGGAGCCCGAGCCGGTGCCCGAGCCGGCCAAGCGGACCACGGCGCCGAAGAAGCCGCGCACCGCCTGAGCGACGACGTCGCGGCCGCGCCCCGAACCGACACAAGAAGGGGAGGGGAGCGGCCGTGACCGTGACCATCGAGGACCTCGCCGAGCACATGCAGACGTCGGTGCCGGCCGAGCCGGCCAAGGCCGCCGAGATGCAGCGCATGCTCGACGCCGCGCTGGAGCGGGTCACCGCCGAGTGCGGCGCCGTGGCCGGGAGCTCGTCGACCGTCCCCGTCGTCTCCACCGGTGGGCCGGTGCTGCTGCTGCCCGTCGTCCGTGCCGACGCCATCACCGCCGTGCTCGACCCCGACGGCAACCCGGTCACCCCGGTGGCCACCGACCCGTTCACCGGCATCGTCGAGGTGCCCACCGGCCGCCGCGGCACCTGGCGGATCACCGTCGACTTCGGCTCGATGCCGGCCTCCCTCGAGCTCGCTGCGCTGATCATCGCCGCGCACCTGTACGGCACCCAGCGCGTGCCCGGAGCCGGGCGGAACACCGCCGGACCCATGGCCGCTGGCCAGCAGGCCGGAGCCGGGGCCGGCTACGCCATCCCGAACCGCGCCGACGCCCTCATGGCGCCGTACCGCCTGCCCGGGATCGCGTGACCGCCGCGGCCGCGATGGCGTCCCCAGTGGTCGCAGCGATCGTCGCCGCGGCGGCCTCGGCGATGACCGGCCCGCTGGACGACGTCGTCGTCCTGGACTCGATCGACCCGGCGCAGGCCTACGCGGCCCGGTCGCTGACCATCGGCGGGGCCTTCGACGAGGACCTCGGGCTGAACGGCGTCGAGGCCGTGCTGACCTCCACCAGCGAGCGCGGCGCCGGACGGCGGATCGAGGAGACCACCTCGGTCGCCTGCGTGGCCTACGCCGGCGGCGGCGACCTGGACCTGCCCGGCTACCGGGCTCAGGCCGGCGCCATCGTCACCGCGCTGCGCGGCGCGCTCCGCCAGCTGACCGCCGTCGATGGCGTCCCGGCCCGCGCCCAGCTGACCGACCAGGCCTGGCTGCAGATGCGCACCGACAACGGCGACGGCGTGATCGTCGACCTCACCGTGCTGGTCACCAGCCTGCCCTGACCCACGCAGGAGGTGCACCCGGTGAGCGCACCCCTGAGCCAGTCCGTCGGAGCCGGCGGACTCGGCAGCGCCCAGATGGCCCAGCTGGCCCGGGACCTGCACCGGATGGGCCCCGCCGGACGGAAGGCGCTCCGCCGGCGGATGAAGGGCGTCGCCGGCCCACTGCTGGCCGACGCCCGGTCCCGAGCCGATTGGTCCACCCGGATCCCCGGCGCGATCAGCGTCCGCGCGATCGCCGACGAGAACCGCGGCCGCATCGGCGTGCAGCTACGCGTCTCGGCGAAGAAGGCGCCGCACGCCCGCGCCTACGAGGGCCTGGTGCACCCCACCTCCTTCCGGCACCCACTGTTCGGTGACCCCGACTCCTGGTGGACCCAGAGCACCCGGCCCTTCGCCGTCCCGGCCGTCCTGGCCAAGGCCGAGGACACCAAGCGCGCGGTGCTCGAGGCCTACGAAGACGCCGCCCGCGAGGCCGGCTTCCGCTGACCCCACACCACGAGAGGAGCCTCTCGTGGCCCTGATCCGAGCGCACCACCCCGTGTACGGCACCTGTCTGATCCCCGAGAGCCGGCTGCGGCTGCGCCCGGGGGAGTGGACGGTCGACTTCGACCCGGCCGAGCACACCGCCCGCGCCGTGATCGCCCACCTGCGCCGCTCCGCGCCGGATGAGCGCGACCGCGTGCTGGCGCTCGAGCGCACGGCCGCCAGGCCCCGCAAGACCGTCCTGGCCCTCACTCGTCACCCCAAGACCCCGGTCGCCGTCGGCGCCGGTTCCCGCACCACCCCCACGGCCGGGGACGTCCCGGCCGAGACCCCGGAGGACTGACCATGACCAAGATCGCCGACGCCACCGCCTTCTACCAGCCGGGCGTCTCCGAGATCGTCTTCATCGACGCGATCGCCGACCCCGACCTCAAGGCCACCGCCGAGGAGATCGAGGGCGGGCTGCGGCTGCTCAACGAGGTCTACGACGTGTCCGGCTTCTCGCAGTCGACGTCGTGGATCCCCCGCCGCCGCGCGAGCTCCCGCATCCGCACCCAGATCGCCGGCGCCACCGAGTTCGCGGGCTCCTCGATCATCTTCACGATGGACAAGGCGGGCAACGACGCGGCCGCCGAGTTCGAGGAGGAGCAGACCGGCTACCTGTACTTCGCCGACCGCGGGCTGGTCACAGCCCTGCCCGCCGAGGTGTTCCAGGTCGAGGTCGGCGCCGTGGTGACCCTGCGGAACTACGACTCGGACTACCCGCGCATCCAGGTCGACTTCGGCATCAACCGCCGCGAGAAGGTCGTCATCCCGGCTCTCACCGCGGCATGAGCCTCGCGGCTCTGATCGAGGCCAAGTCGCGGCGGGTGGAGGCGCTCCCGATCCTGGTCGGGGACGCCTCCGCCGCCGCGGCGGAGGTCCAGCTGCACCGCGCCGCGCTACAGACCCAGCAGGCCACCGTGCGGCAGCTGCGGGAGTCCGGCGTCGAGCCGCCGGCCGACGCGGCCGAGCGGGAGACGCGGCTGCGGGCGAACCTCGCCGACGCTGTCGCTCGGATGGGCGCCACCGTCGTCGAGGTCAAGCTGCAGTCGCTGCCGCCGGACCAGTGGGACGCCGTCCTGGACCCGCTGGAGCCCGACGAGAGCGGCGAGTACGACCTGGACGAGGTCCGGTCTGAGCTCGTCGCCGCCTCCGTCGTCGTCGATGACGAGGACGAGGCGCTGCGCACCCCGGCCTGGTGGGCGGCGCAGTTCGAGCGCCCCGAGTGGACCAAGGGCGAGAAG
>Ga0210040_10001426_pt1 | contig 36116 bp, 38 predicted proteins | sample CryGeyCG12114_NA_FD_185462 | JGI IMG/M metagenome (GOLD analysis project Ga0210040, IMG submission 185462) | Groundwater microbial communities from aquifer - Crystal Geyser CG19_WC_8/21/14_NA (SPAdes) (version 2) | ecosystem: Environmental > Aquatic > Deep subsurface > Groundwater | place: USA...
GGTCCCGGCGGGCCAGCTGCTGCCGGTGCCTGCGGGCGTGGGCCTGGTCGAGGCCGCGGCGCTGCCCGAGGTGGCCTGCACCGTGTGGTCCAACGTCTTCGGGCTCGCCCGCCTGCAGGCCGGTGAGGTGCTGCTCGTCCACGGCGGCACCTCCGGCATCGGCACGATGGCGGTGCAGCTCGCCGCGCGCGCCGGCGCGAGGGTGCTGTGCACCGTCGGGTCGGCCGAGAAGGCCGCCCGCGCGGTGGAGCTCGGCGCCGAGCACGCGGTCCTGTACCGGGAGCAGGACTTCGTCGAGGTCGTCCGCGGGCTGACCGGCGGCGCCGGTGCCGACGTCGTCCTCGACAACATGGGGGCGGCCTACCTGAGCCGCAACGTGGAGGTCCTGGCGGTCGGCGGGCGCCTCGTCGTCATCGGCCTGCAAGGGGGCGTCAAGGGCGAGCTCGACCTCGGCGCGCTGCTGGCCAAGCGCGCCGCCGTCCACGCCACGTCGCTGCGGGCGCGTCCGGCCGCCGAGAAGGCCGCCATCGTGGCGGCGGTCCGCGAGCACGTGTGGCCCGCCGTCGAGGCCGGTGAGGTGCGGCCGGTCGTCGACCGCGTCCTGCCGCTCGACGACGCCGCCCAGGCCCACCGCGTGATGGAGTCGAGCGCCCACGTCGGCAAGATCCTGCTGGTCTGCCCGTCCTGAGCCCCGGGTGGACGGGCGCTACCGGATGCCGATGCCGCCCGCCGCCACCACCGCGGTCGACAGCGGCCGCACCAGCGCGCGCAGCCGCGAGCAGTCCTGCTCGCCGAGCCGCTCCCACGCCGGCAGCGCCAGGGCGTCGGTCCGTGCCTCGACGTGGGCCCGGGCCGCGGCGCCCTGCTCGGTGAAGCGCTCCGCCTCGTCGAGCCACCCGCGAGCCTGCAGCCGCTGGACCGCGCCGTCCCACTGCTCGGTCGACCAGCCGCGCCGCGTGCGCAGCGGCTCGCGCGTCCAGGCGTCGCCCTGGGCGACGTGGAGGACGGCGGCCTCGAGTCCCGAGATCCCCTCCGCGACGAGGACCGCGTTGTGGCCGTCCCCGCGGTGCTCGCGCAGCAGGGTGATCGCGTGGAACAGCTGCAGGGGCAGCGACTGCGGCCAGTCGAGGTCGGCGTGCGCGGCGTACAGCGGCCGTCCGTCGGGGGTGCAGCCCTCCGCCGCGCGGCGCGCCAGCGCGACCGCCTCGGCCAGCTCGGGTGCGTCGAGCAGGTCGCCGCACAGACGTCGCAGCGCCCGCTCGGCGCCCCGCCAGCGGGCCTGGACGACCTGCGCGGGTGTCGCCGGCAGCCACGCGTCGCGCATCCCGAGCGCCACGAGGGACGGCGCGAAGCTGAAGAAGCTCGCGACGACGGCGCCCGGGCCGACGGCCCCGAAGGCCGCGGAGCGGGGCACGAAGTAGCCCGCTGCCGGGTTCGCGGTCAGGTCGTGGCCGAGGGCGGCGAGCTCCTCCCTCGGCTCGGGCGCGAAGTAGACCTGGGCGTGCACCGGCTCGGCGGCCCGCCAGCACTGCCGGCTGACGACGGGGTCCATCACCGGGTCTCCTGCAGGGCGGTGAGCAGGCGGTCGACGTCCTCGTCGGTCGTGTAGCAGACGACGCCCGCGCGGACGGCTCCGCCCGTGCCCTCGAGACCCAGCGCGGTCATCAGCTCCACGGCGTAGTAGTTGCCTGCCCAGACGGCGATCCCGCGCTCGCCGAGCGCCGCGCTCACCTGCGACGGTGAGCGGCCGTCGACCGTGAACGCGACGGTCGGGGTGCGGCGGGCGGGAGCGCCGACGAGGGTCACGCCGTCGAGGGCGGCCAGGCCGTCGAGCAGGCGGCCGAAGACCCGCGCCTCGTGGTCGGCGATCGCGGCCATGGCCGACAGGACGCGCTCGCGGCGGGTGGCGCCCTGGCCGTGGCCGGCGATCCAGTCGACCGCCGCCGCGACACCGGCGTGCGCCGCGAAGCTCGGCGTCCCGTGCTCGAAGCGGTCGGGGACCGCGTCGCTGCTCGGCAGCAGCTTGTCGGGGTGCAGCGTCTCGAGCAGCGCCGGGTCGCCGACGGTGCAGCCGACGTGCGGGCCGTACCACTTGTAGGCGGAGGTGGCGTAGAGGTCGGCGCCGAGCTCCCGGACGTCGGTCGCGAGGTGCGGCGTCGCGTGGACGCCGTCGACGTGCACGACGGCGCCGACGGCGTGCGCGCGGTCGGCGATGGCCCGGACGTCCGGCCGGGTGCCCGTGGCGTTGCTCGCCGCGGTCACGGCCACGAACCGGGTCCGTTCCGTGACGAGCTGGTCGTACTGCGTCGCCGGCAGCTCCGCCGTCGCCACGTCGACGTCGGCCCAGCGGACGACGGCACCGGCGCGGGCGGCGGCCTGCGCCCAGGGGCGCACGTCCGCGTCGTGGTCGAGGCGGCTGAGGACGATCTCGTCGCCCTCGCGCCAGGTCTTCGCCAGGGCGCCGGCCATGACGTAGGTGTTGGCCGTCATCGACTGGCCGAGGACGACGCCGGCGGGGTCGCCGCCGACCAGGTCGGCGACCGCCTCCCGTGCGGCGTCGACGATCGCGTCCGCCCGCCGGCTGCTGGAGAACGGGCCGGAGCGGTTCGACAGCGCCGAGCGCATGGCGGTCGCCACGGCGTCGCTGACCGCGGTGGGCACCTGCGTGCCGCCGGGGCCGTCGAAGTGCGCGAGGCCCTCGGCGAGCGCCGGGAAGTCGGCGCGGACGGCCGCGACGTCGAGGGCGGGTGCGGTGGAGGTCATGCCCGCAGCCTGCCCGAGCGGGTGCAGGTCCGGCTCGGCAGGGCAGGATCGCGGGCATGAGCGAGCACCCGGAGCAGCAGCAGGTCGTCGTGGTCGGAGCGGACGGTCAGCCCGTCGGCACCGTGTCCGTCGGCGCGGACGGGTCCGTGGAGCCGTCGAAGCAGCAGAGCCCCGCCGACCTGATCGAGCAGCCGGCCAAGGTCATGCGGATCGGCTCGATGGTCAAGCAGCTGCTCGAGGAGGTGCGGGCGGCGCCCCTCGACGACGCCTCGCGCCTGCGGCTGCGTGAGGTGCACTCCCGTTCGGTGGCTGAGCTCAGCGACGGGCTCGCGCCGGAGCTGCGCGAGGAGCTCGAGCGGCTCGCCCTCCCCTTCACCGAGGACTCGGTGCCGTCCGACGCCGAGCTGCGCATCGCGCAGGCCCAGCTGGTCGGCTGGCTGGAGGGGCTGTTCCACGGCATCCAGACGGCGCTGTTCGCCCAGCAGATGGCGGCGCGGGTGCAGCTGGAGCAGATGCGCGGCCGGGTGGCGCTGCCGCAGGGCCCCGGCGCGCAGCCCGCCGCCGGCCCCGGCGGCGGCACCGGCCAGTACCTGTAGGGCAGCAGCCCGCGCTGAGGCGGTCCGGGCCCCTGCGGAGGCGTACGTCCGGCGGGGGTCCGGCGTACCAGGCGACCGCCCCTGCCAGCGCGTACGCCCAGCGGGCCTGCGGCGTACCAGGACGCAGGGCAGGACCCCAGCGCCCTCAGAACCAGCGCTCGAGGACCTGCGCGACGCCGTCGTCGTCGTTGGTCGCCGTCACCTCGTCGACGGCGGCCAGCACGTCGGGGTGCGCGTTGCCCATGCCGACGGAGCGGCCTGCCCAGGCGAGCATCGGCAGGTCGTTCGGCATGTCGCCGAAGGCGATGACGTCGGCGGCGTCGACGCCCCACTCCTGCGCGAGGACGGCGAGGCCGGACGCCTTGGACACGCCTGCGGCGCTGATCTCGACGAGGCCGTCGCCGGAGGAGTGGGTGCACTCGGCGAGCTCGCCGAGGACCACCCGGGCGCGAGCCAGCAGGTCGTCGGACGGCGTGCCCTCGACCCGGGCGAGCAGCTTGGCCACCCCCGGCTCGACGAGCTCCTCGACCGGGGCGACGAGCACCTCGCCGTTGTCCCAGCGCGGCACGTAGGCCGACTCGCGGCCGAAGCCGTCGAGCCCCTTCTCGACGGCGAAGGCGATGCCGGGCACCTGCGCGCGCAGCGACTGCACCAGCTGCAGGGCGGTCGCGCCGTCGATCCGGAAGTCCTGCACCACCCGCTCGGTGTGCAGGTCGTAGACCAGCGCGCCGTTGGCGCAGACCGCCATCCCGCGGTGGCCGGTGTCGCGCGCGACCTGCGCCATCCACCGCGGCGGGCGACCGGTGACCATGACGAACAGCGCACCGGCCCGCTCGACGCCGGCGAGCACCTGGCGGGTGCGCTCCGAGATGGACTGGTCCGAGCGCACCAGCGTGCCGTCGAGGTCCGAGGCGACCAGGCGGGGAGCGCCACTCACTGCGGCAGCAGCTCCGTACGGCCGGCGAGGTAGGGGCGCAGCGCCTCGGGGACGTGCACCGACCCGTCGGCGCGCTGGTGCACCTCGAGCAGCACGGCGATCGTGCGGCCCACGGCGCACAGCGTCCCGTTGAGCGTGGCCACCGGCGACAGCCCGTCCTCGCCGCGCGTGCGGATGCCGAGCCGGCGCGCCTGGAAGTCGGTGCAGTTGCTCGTCGAGGTCAGCTCGAGCCAGCGCTCCTGCGACGGCAACCACGCCTCGCAGTCGTACTTGCGTGCGGCTGAGGATCCCAGATCGCCTGCCGCGACGTCGATCACACGGAACGGCAGCTCGAGCAGCGACAGGAACGCCATCTCGTACGACAGCAGCCGCAGGTGCTCCTGCTCGGCCTGCGACGGGTCGACGTAGGAGAACATCTCGACCTTGTCGAACTGGTGGACGCGGATGATGCCGCGGGTGTCCTTGCCGTGGCTGCCGGCCTCGCGCCGGAAGCAGGACGAGAAGCCGGCGTAGCGCATCGGCAGCCCGTCGAGGACCTCGCCCGAGTGGTACGCCGCGAGCGGCACCTCGGAGGTGCCGACGAGGTAGAGGTCGTCGTCGGCGAGCCGGTAGACCTCGTCGGCGTGGGCGCCGAGGAAGCCGGTGCCCTCCATCGCCTCCGGCCGCACCAGCGCCGGCGCGATCACGGGCGTGAAGCCGGCCTCGACGGCGGCGGCCATCGACAGGTTGACCAGCGCCAGCTCGAGCAGCGCCCCCCAGCCGGTGAGGAACGCGAACCGGCTGCCGCTGACCTTGGCGCCGCGCTCGGTGTCGATGGCCCCGAGCGCCGTGCCGATGTCGAGGTGGTCCTTGACCGGGAAGTCGTACGTCGGCACCTGGCCCACGGTCTGCACGACGACGAAGTCCTGCTCGCCGCCGGGAGGGACGCCGTCGAGGACCACGTTGGGGACGGCGAGGTGCGCGGTGCGCAGCGCCGCGTCGGCCTCGGTCTGCGCCGCCTCGGCCGCCTTGACGTCGGCGGCCAGCGCCTGAGCCCGCTCGAGGACGGCGGGTCGCTCCTGCTCGGACGCGCTCCTGACCGCCTGCGAGGCGGTCTTCTGCTCGGCGCGCAGGCCGTCGGCGCGCGTCACGGCAGCGCGCCGCGCCTCGTCGGCGGCCAGCAGCGCGTCGACACGTCCGGGATCGTCGCCGCGGGCGCGCTGCGACGCGCGCACCCGGTCGGGGTCGGAGCGCAGGACGCGGAGGTCGATCACCTCCTCGATCGTACCGGCGCAGGGGTGCCCGGAGCCGCCGCGCCGTGCGCCGCCGCGAGCCACTGCTCCGCGAGGTCGAGCCGGGCGCGCGTGGACTCCTGCCAGCCGGCCGCCTGCACCCGGTGCGGCCCCGTCGCGAGGGCGACCACCGCGCCGGCGGTGCGCGCCCGCAGGTCGGCCGGGTCGACGCGGCGGTCGAAGTCGGCGAGCCACCGCTGGGCGATGCTCAGCGTGGTCGCCCCGTGCGCCGGCTCCGACTGCGCCAGGACGTGGGCGTGCGCGAGCAGGCAGGCCAGGTCGTCCGCCCGCCGTCCGGGGCCGGCGGTGTCGACGTCGAGCAGCCCGACGGTGCGCCCGCCGGACAGCAGCAGCTGGGCATCGTGCAGGTCGCCGTGCACCGGCTCGGCCGCGACGTCGTCGTCGACCGCCGCGCGCACGGCCTCCGCGAGCTGCCGGCAGCGCGCGGCCTCGGCAGGCAGGGCGGCAGCGGTCACGGCGGCGTGGGCGCGCACCTCGTCGGCCCGTGAGGGCCGCCGGGGCAGCGCGCACAGCCCGCCCGGGAGCAGGTCCAGCAGCTCGAGGACGTCGGCGCCGCCCGGGGCGGGGTCCGCGCCCTCGCGCAGCCGTGCCCTCAGCGAGGTCCCGGGCAGCGCCTCGAGCACCAGCTGCCCGTCGTCCTGCGCGGCGAGGGCACGCGGGACGGGCAGGCCGGCGGTGCGCAGCAGGCGGTGCCGCTCGGCCAGCGCGGACAGCGCCGACGGCTGCACGACCTTGACGAACAGGCGGACCGCGGGCGTGCGGACCTCGACGACGGCGCGGCGGCCGGCCCGGTAGCTCCGGACGCGCAGCTCCACCGGACCGGGGTCGACGTCGCAGCGGTCGAGCAGCGCGCGGACCCGTGCGTCGTCCGTCGCCGCCGCGAGTCCGGGCAGGGCCGGGTCGTCGGGGAAGCGCCACACCCGCCCGGCGGGGTCGCCGGCGAGCAGGTGCACCCCGAGCACCTCGGTCCGCTCGCCGTCGGCGCCACGCACCCGGACCTCCCAGGTCGCCGTGGTGCCGGCGCCCGGGCGGTGGTCGACCTGCCGCACCCGCTGCGAGAGGACGTCGGTGTCGCCCAGGGCGGCACGCAGCAGGCCGTGCGCACCCGGTCCGGTGGCCCTCTCGAGGTGGTCCTCCACGAGCCCACTGTCCCGGACGGGGCGCGGTACGGTCCGGGCCATGCGCAGCAACCTGTTCGGCGAGAACCTCGAGACGACCAGCGACGAGGGCATGGCGCTGCAGAACCCGCGCATGCTCAAGGTGCGGCTCGACGGCGAGGTCCTGGCCCGACAGGGCGCGATGGTCGCCTACCAGGGAGAGGTGACCTTCGCCTACGAGGGCGCCGGCGGCGTCGGGCGCTTCCTCAAGAAGGCGCTCACCGGTGAGGGCGTGCCGCTCATGCGCTGCCAGGGCCGGGGTGACGTCTTCCTCGCGCAGGACGGCAACGAGCTGCACGTGCTCGACCTCGACGGCGACTCGGTGACCGTCAACGGCGCCAACGTGCTGGCCTTCGAACCGGGCCTGACCTGGGACATCCGGCGGGTGGAGGGCGCCTCCGCGCTGTCCGGCGGCGCCTTCAACATGGTCTTCACCGGCACCGGCCGCCTGGTGATCAGCGCCTTCGGCACGCCCGTCGTCCTGGGCACGGCCGACTCGCCGACGTACGCCGACCTGCAGTCCGCCATCGCCTGGACCAGCACGCTGCAGACCCGCCTGGTGCGCACGGCCGGAGCCGGTGCGCTCATCGGCCGCGGCAGCGGGGAGGCGTTCCAGCTCGCGTTCTCCGGGCAGGGCTTCGTCGTCGTCCAGGCCAGCGAGGGCCCCGTGGTGCCCAAGCACAGCCACGGCAGTGGCGGCGGCGGAGGCGGCCTGTTCGAGTAGCTCAGGCGCCGGCCCGCAGCCGCGCCAGCCAGGCTGCGGCGTCGCGGAACTCCACGTCGCTCGTCCCGCGGGCGATGCCCGCGCGCGCGCCGTCGGCACGCGCCCAGCTGCCCAGCACCCGTACCTCGGCGCAGACGCGGTGCAGCGCCGACAGCGCCTCGCCCACCCGCTCGTCGGCGAGGTGGCCGTCGCAGTCGAGGGAGAAGAAGTACTGCCCGAGCCGGCTGCCCGTCGGCCGCGACTCGATGCGCGACAGGTTGACCCCCCGGACGGCGAACTCCGTGAGCAGCGCGAGCAGCGCACCCGGGTGGTCGTCCTCGATGAAGGCGAACAGGCCCGTGCGGTCCGCGCCGGTCGGTGCCGGCAGCGGCCCCGGCCGGCGCACGAGGACGAAGCGCGTGACCGCCCCGTCGGCGTCCTGGACGTCGTGCGCCAGGGCGTCGAGCCGGTACCGCTCGCCGGCGACCGGCGCGGCGACGGCGGCGTCGTAGCGGCCCTCCGCGACGGCGCGCGCCGCGTCGGCGGTGGACGGCGACAGCACGACCTCCGCGGCCGGCAGGTGCGCGCGCAGCCAGCGGCGGCACTGGGCCGCCGCGTGCGGGTGGGTCGCGACGACGCGGACGTCGTCGACCGCGGTGCCCGGCCGACCCAGCAGCGCGAAGCGGACCGGCAGCAGCACCTCGCGCACGACCTGCAGCGGCTCGCCGTGCGCGAGCTCGTCGAGGGTCGTGGCGACCGAGCCCTCCACGGAGTTCTCGATCGGGACCATCGCCCCGTCGGTCCCGCCCGCCCGCACGGCGTCGAGCGCCACCGGCACGGAGGCGTGCGCCGTCAGCTCGCTGCGCGCGGCGGCGGGCAGCGTCCGCAGCGCCGCTTCGGTGAAGGTGCCTGCAGGACCGAGGAACCCGAGGCGCGCGGGCGGGACGCCGGGCACTAGCCCCGGGTCCGCCCGGCCACCGCAGGCGTGGCGAACGCCTCGGCGATCGCCTCCTGCTCCTCGGGTGACAGCGGCGCACCGCTCCGGCCGCCGGTCACCCCCTTGGCGTAGGTGCGGGTCTCGCTGCGCCCGTTGATCGACGACAGCACCAGGCCGTTGCCGGCGTCGTCGAGCAGCGCCGCCGAGAACGACAGCGCGCCGGCCAGGTCGCCGAAGGCGTCGTAGCGCACCACCGCCACGCGGGTCAGTGCCCGCGGGTCACGGGCCCCGCCCGACGCGCCGCTCGAGCGCAGGTCGTTCGCCTCGGCGCGCAGGGCCCGGGCCTCCCACGTCCGGCGCAGACGTCCGACCTGCACCGCGAGGGCCACGGCGACCAGCAGCGCGAACACGGACAAGCCGGTGGCCACGACGGCGAGGGACGAGGTCGACACGCCGCCGACCCTAGTGGCCGGGCGCCGCCCGCCCGTCCAGGCGCGCAGTGCAGCCGTACGCTCCCGCGGGTGGACCGCACCCAGGCGCAGGAGCTGCTCGACGCCGTCGCCGACGGGAGCCTCGACCCCGCGGACGCGCTCGACCGGCTCGCGACGGCGCCGTACGACGAGCTCGCGCACTCGCTGGTCGACGTGCACCGGGCGCTGCGCACCGGCGACCCCGAGGTCGTCTACGGCGCGGGCAAGACGACGGCCCAGGTGCTGGAGGTCGTCGAGGCGCTGCGCGCGTCGGGCGACCGGGCGGTGCTGGTGACCCGTGCGAGCGCCGACACGGCCGACGCGCTGCGCCGGGCGCACGACGACGTCACGATCGAGGGCAGCGCCGTCGCCGTGGGGCCGCTGCCGCCCGGCCGGGGGACCGTCGCGGTCCTGGCCGCAGGCACCTCCGACGGCCCCGTCGCCGCCGAGGCCGCGCTGACCGCACGGGTCTTCGGGGCCGCCGTCGAGCGCGTCGACGACGTGGGCGTGGCCGGCCTGCACCGCTTGATCGCCGCCCGACCGGTCCTCGACCGCGCCGACTGCCTCGTCGTCGTCGCCGGCATGGAGGGCGCGCTGCCGTCCGTCGTCGGCGGGCTGGTGGGCACCCCGCTCGTCGCCGTGCCGACCAGCGTGGGGTACGGCGCCAGCTTCGGCGGTCTCGCCGCGCTGCTCGGGATGCTCAACGCCTGCGCTCCCGGCGTGACCGTCGTGAACATCGACAACGGCTTCGGGGCAGGCGTCTTCGCCGCCCGCGTCGCCCGGCGCGTGGCAAGGTGATCGGCTGGCTCGACTGCTCGGCGGGGGTCTCGGGCGACATGCTGCTCGGTGCCCTCGTCGACGCCGGCGCCGACCTCGCCGTCCTGCAGGACGCCGTCGACCGGGTCGGGGTCGAGCCGGTGCGGCTCGAGCGGTCGACGGTGACGCGGGCCGGCATCGGGGCCTGCAAGGTCGACGTCGTGGTCGACGAACGGCCGCGGACCCGCACCTGGTCCGACGTCCGCGCGCTGCTCGAGCGGGCCGAGCTCGCCGACGCCGTGCGCGCCACGGCGCTCGACGTCTTCGCCCGGCTGGCCGAGGCCGAGGCGGCCGTCCACCGCACGACCGCCGAGCAGGTCCACTTCCACGAGGTCGGCGCGCTCGACGCGGTCGCCGACGTCGTCGGCTCAGCGGCCGGGCTCGACGCCCTCGGCCTGACGCAGGTCACGGCGAGCCCCGTCGTGCTCGGCTCCGGGACGACGCGTGGCGCGCACGGCCCGCTGCCCGTCCCGCCCCCCGCGGTGGTGGCGCTGCTGCACGGCGCCCCGGTCCTCGCCGGGCCGGTGGCCCGGGAGATGACCACCCCGACCGGCGCTGCCGTGCTCGCGTCGGTCGTGTCGGCGTACGGCCCGCTGCCGCCGATGGTCCTGCGCGCCAGCGGCACCGGTGCGGGCGGGCGCGACCCGGCCGAGCTGGCCAACGTCCTGCGCCTCGTCCTCGGCGAACCCGCGCAGACGCCGGACGGGACCGCGGTCGTGCTGGAGGCCAACGTCGACGACCTCGACCCGCGGCTGTGGCCGGGGGTGCTGTCGTCGCTGCTCGACGCCGGTGCGCACGACGCGTGGCTGACGCCGGTGCTCATGAAGAAGGGCCGGCCGGCGCACGTCCTGCACGTCCTCTGCCCCCCGGACCGGCTGGCGGCCCTGCAGGAGGTGGTGCTGCGCGAGACGACGACGCTGGGCGTGCGGTCCTACGCGGTCGGCCGGCGCGTGCTCGAGCGGGCCTGGCGCACGGTCGAGGTCGACGGCCGGCCGGTGCGCGTCAAGCTCGGGCTGCTCGGCGGCGAGGTCGTCAACGCGGTGCCCGAGTGGGAGGACGTCGCCGCCGCCGCCGCCGCCCTCGGCCGCCCGGCCAAGCTGGTCCTGCAGGACGCGGCCGCGCTCGCCGGCGCCCTGGCTAGCAGGAGAGCGCCAGCTCCGTGAGCCCGTCGCGCAGCGGCCGCGGCGTCCAGCCGAGCTCGTCCATGGCCTTGTCGGACGACGCCCAGTAGGTCGCGCCGGCCGAGCAGCGCACGAGCTCGCGCAGGTTGGGCGGCAGGCCGAGCGCGCGGCTCACCAGCGGACCGGCGGGCACCAGCGCCCGGAGCAGCCCGCTCGGCACGCTCATGGTCGGCGGACGCCGGCCGCTGACCTCCGCCAGCTCGCGCAGCACCGCGGCGAGCCGGACCGGCTCGCCCGCGAGGACGTAGGACTCGCCCGGCGTCCCCTTGTCGAGCGCCAGCAGCACGCCTGCGGCCAGGTCGTCGCGGTGGACCGGGCAGAGGCCGAGCTCGGGGAAGGGCAGTGCGCTGAGCCGGCCGGCGAGGAAGCTGGCCAGGACCCCGAGCAGCGCGCGCGGCTCCCCCGGGCCGTAGACGGGCCCGGACTGCACGACGACCAGCGGCAGGCCGCACGCCGCGATCTCCCGCGCGCGGCGCTGCGCGAGCGCGGAGGTCTGCTCGAACGCCGACGCCCACTCGGCCGTGGCGTCGCGCTGCCACCGCTCGTCCGCCACCTGGCCGCCCGTGTCGCCGAAGACGGCCACCGACGAGACGTGCACGGCCTTGGCCACACCGGCCGACAGCGCGGCCCCGAGCACCCGTTCGGTGCCCGTGACGTTGACGTCGACCATCGCCTCGCGCCGGTCGGCCGACACGCCGATGTCGTTCACGGCCGCGGTGTGGACGACCGCCTGCACGCCGCGGCAGTGCTCGACCAGCGCCGGCTCGTCGGACAGGTCGCCCTCGACCACCTCGCAGCCGAGCCGCAGCAGCTCCTGCGCGCGAGCGCGGGTCCGCACGAGCGCCCGCACCTGGTCGCCGCGCTCGCAGAGCAGGCGGGCGACCTCGCTGCCGAGGAAACCGGTCGCACCGGTCAGGAAGACTCGCACCGGGCGGACGCTACGCCGCTGCCGTGTCCTTCGCGTGACATGGACGTTCTCGCACCGTGTCCGCTCGCAGCGTGACGGCTCAGGTGCGCTGCGTCATGGAGTACCGCAGCCGGGCCATCCCGTTCTGCGGCGCGGGCTCCATGCCCGTGGCGGCGAACAGCTCGTCGACCCGCGAGGACAGCTGCTCGGCCGTCCACCGGGTCCCGCCGTTCTCGATGGCCGCCTCGCTGGTGAACGGGCGGTAGAGCTCGACGGCGTCGCCCTGGACGCCGAACACCTTGCCGCTGATGGCGCTGCTCGCGTCGCTGCACAGGAACGCGACGAACGGCGCGACGTTGTCGGGGTGCCAGAAGTCGAAGTCGGGCTCCTCGCCCTCGACGCCCGAGATGCGGTCGCCGTACGCCCCTTCCGTCATGCGCGTGCGCGCGGCGGGACAGATGGCGTTGACCGTGATGCCGTGCTTCCAGTTCTCCTGCGCCACGATCTGCGCGAACGCCGCGATGCCGGCCTTGGCCGCGCCGTAGTTGCTCTGGCCGAAGTTGCCCAGGATGCCGCTCGTGCTCGCGGTGCAGACGACGTGACCGGGCGACCCCTGCTCGCGCCAGTGGTTCACGGCTGCGTGCGTCGGCGCGTAGTGGCCGCGCAGGTGCACCTTGACGACCGCGTCCCACTCCTCCGGCGTCATCTTCGCGAGCGTGCGGTCGCGCAGGATGCCGGCGTTGTTGACCAGCGCGTCGAGCCGGCCGAGCTCGTCGACGGCGGTGCGGACGATGCCCTGCCCGTGCTCGATCTCGGAGCAGTCGCCGACGTGGAGCACGGCTGCACCGCCGCTGGACGTGATCTCGTCGACGACCGCCTGCCCGGCCGCCTCGTCCACCTCCCCGACGACGACGGCGGCGCCCTCGCGGGCGAGCTCCAGCGCCTCACCCCGACCGAGCCCGCGCCCAGCGCCCGTGACGATGGCCACCTTGCCGTCCAGAAGTCCCATGGGGGGAACGTACTTCCCGGTTGCGTCCAGGTTGCAGTCGGGCCGAGTGTGGTACGGGCACAGACCACCACAGACAAGGACGACTGCCCATGCCCCCGTCAGACGCCCACGCTCCCGCACGCCCGGCCGCCCCGCTCCACACCGCCCTGGTGGACGCGCTCGACGCCGCGGTCCGCGACGGCGAGTCGGCCTTCGACCGGCTGCGCGACCTGCGGCCCGCGGACCGGCGCGACCGCTTCCTCGCGCTGCTCGAGGTCTACGACCTGCACACCGCGCCGCTCGAGGACGTCGGCGAGCACGCGCGCTCCCAGCACGCGCCCGGACTGGCCGCCCTGAAGGGCCGGCTGGAGGCCGACTGGCTCGCCGAGCTCGAGGCGCACTGGCAGGCGGCCGGCCCGCTGGCCGCCTCCCAGGGGCCGAGGGAGGTCGTGCAGGCCATGCGCGCCGTCGCGGCCCGCGACCGGCTGCCCGACGCCTACCGCTGGTTGGCCACGGAGGCGACGTCCGAGCAGCTCGTCCGCTTCCTGGCCCTCGAGGGCGGTCCCGACGGCGGCTTCGACGACCTCATCGCCGCCTGCCAGGTCGGCCTGTCGGGCAGCGCCAAGCTCGAGCTCGCCAAGAACTTCTGGGACGAGATGGGCCAGGGCGACCCGGCCGGCGTCCACACCGAGCTCCACCACCGCCTGGTCCGGGCCCTCGAGCTGCCGACCGTGCCCCGTTGCGACCTGCCGGTCGAGGCCCTCGAGCGAGCGGCGATGGGTGGCCTGCTCGCCACGAACCGCTGGCTGCAGCCGGAGATGATCGGCGCGCTCGGGCTGCTCGAGCTGCAGGCCGGACCGCGCTGCCGGCTGGTCCTGAAGGGCCTGGACCGCCTGGGGGCGGCACCGGACGCCTACCCGTTCTACGTCGAGCACGCGGAGGTCGATCCGGTCCACGGCAAGGACTGGATGGACAAGGCGATCGAGCCGCTGGCCGCCGAGCGCCCCGAGTGGGGCCCGCGCATGGTCAAGGGCGCCTGGTGGCGGGCGACGCTCAACCTGCAGTTCTTCAGCGCGGCCATGGACGCCCTGGTCGAGGACGCGGCGGCGGCGTAGCGGGTGCTCCACGCCGCACGGACGTGGGGTGCATAGCCTCCGGCTCATGACGAGCCCGGCGCACCAGGTCACCAGCGAGGTCGGACGGCTCCGCACCGTCCTGCTCCACCGCCCCGGCGCCGAGCTGTCGCGGCTGACCCCGCGCAACAACGCCGACCTGCTCTTCGACGGCGTGCCCTGGCTCGGCCGTGCGCAGGAGGAGCACGACGGCTTCGCCGCCGCGCTGCGCGCACGCGGCGTGGAGGTCCTCTACCTCACCGACCTGCTGGTCGAGGCGCTCGAGGTCCCGGCGGCCCGCGACGCCGTCATCGACTCCGCCGTCGCCCCGTCGGTGGTGGGGCCGCTGCTCGCGGACGTCCTGCGGGCGTGGCTCGGCGACCTGCCGAGCCGTGAGCTGGCGCAGGTCCTGTCGGCCGGCCTCACCCACGACGAGCTGCCCGCCCACGGCGCCGACGGCGTGGTCGCCCGGCTCGCCAGCTACGGCGAGTTCGTCGTACGGCCCCTGCCGAACCTGCTGTTCACGCGCGACTCCTCCGTCTGGGTCGACGACCACGTCGCGGTCACCAGCCCGTCGATGCCGGCTCGTGCCCGCGAGCGGTTCTTCACCCAGGCGGTCTACGAGCACTCCCCCCGCTTCGCCGGCACCCCCCTGCTGTACGGCGGTGGCGCCCGCGACGAGGCGTGGTTCGAGGGCGGCGACGTGCTCGCCCTCGCACCCGGGGTGGTCGCGGTCGGCACCGGCCAGCGCACCACGCCGGCGGGCGTCGAGGCGTTCGCCCTGCGGACCTTCGCCGAGGGGCTGGCGCACACCGTGCTGGCGGTCCCGATCGCCCAGGAGCGGGCCACGATGCACCTCGACACCATCTGCACGATGGTCGACCGCGACGCCGTCGTGATGTTCCCCGCGGTGGCCGGCACCCTGTCGGCCTGCACGGTCACCCCGACCGGCGACGGCGGTCTGCGCGTCGGCCCGCCGACCCCCTTCCTCGAGGCAGCCGCCGCGGCCATGGGCGTGGAGCGGCTGCGCACCATCGACACCGGCCTCGACCCGGTCACCGCCGAGCGCGAGCAGTGGGACGACGGCAACAACACGCTGGCGCTCGCGCCGGGCGTCGTCGTGGCGTACGAGCGCAACGTCGTCACCAACCGGGCGCTCGAGCGCGCGGGCATCGAGGTCGTGCGCATCGCCGGGTCGGAGCTCGGCAGCGGCCGCGGCGGCCCGCGGTGCATGAGCTGCCCGGTGCTGCGCGACCCGCTGCCGGCGTGAGCGGACCGCAGCTCAGCGCAGGGTGAGCTGGCGGCTCATCAGCCCGGCCCGGGCCCGGCGCTCGTCACCGGTGAGCGGGCGGTCGCCGGCGAGCTCCTCGTCGAGACGGGCGCGCAGGGCGGCGGTCGGCTCCTCGAGCGCCTCGGCCTCCCGGTCGCCGGGCAGGTCCCACACCGGGACGAGCAGCCCGTGGGCACGGAACGACCCGACGTAGCGGCTGTCCGGGCCGAGCCCCAGCCCGCCCGCCGCCGCCACGCGGGCCATCGCGTCGAGCAGGGCGTCCTCGGCCTCGGGGAGCACCAGGCGCAGGTGCGTCTTGTCGCCCATCCGGCACCAGTACGCCGACGGCACGGACGCCAGCTTGGCCGTCGGGACGACCGAGGCGTTGGCGCGCTCCATGGACGCGGCCACCGAGCCGTCGGGGTCGGGCGCGCCGCTCACCCAGTAGTCGAAGCCCGGGTGCAGGGTGACCTCGAGGGGGTCGTCGGTGAGCAGGTCCTGCAGCCGGGACCCCGGCCCGGGCAGGCCGGACAGGACCACGGGCGAGCCGGGGTCGGTGGCGAGCGCCTGCTCGAGGGCGGCGGCGAGGTCGCGGCTGACGTCGCCCGAGCGGGACTGCACCTGCAGGCCGAGCAGCACCGTGCCGTCTGCCCGCACGAGGGCCGGCCAGGCGAGCGGCAGCAGGGTCGAGAGCGTGACCGTGCGGTCGCCGCCGTCGCGCAGGTGGAGCGGCGCGGTGGCGGCCGGCACGACCTCGCGCAGCGCCACCCAGTCGGTCTCGCCGGCGAGCCCCTCGAAGGGCCGGTGCACCATGCGCCGGTCCTCGCCGGACGCCCGGCCGTGGCAGGCCTTGTAGCGCTTGCCGCTCCCGCACGGGCACGGCTCCCGGCCACCCACCACCGGTACGGCCCCGGGCTCGTGGCCGGGCGACGGCGCGCCGGTGGGCCGGGCGGGCGGGCGGCGGCGGGTGCTGATCGGAGCCTCCAGGACGTCGGGCGGATCCCGAGCGTACGACCGCCGCAGCGCTCGCCGGGTCGTGGGAACGGCGGTCCTCCGGCATGCTCGGACCATGACGAGCACCTCGACCTCGCAGCGCACCGTGGCGGTGGTCGGGGCCGGCATCGCCGGCGCCGCGTGCGGGCGGGCCCTGGTCGAGGCGGGCGTCGACGTGCAGGTGCTCGAACGTGGGCACTCCGGCGGGGGACGCCTCGCGTCCCGCACGCTGGCCGACCGCCGGGTCGACACGGGCGCCTCGTACCTCACGGCGCGCGACGAGCGGTTCGTCGAGGTCGTCGACGACTGGCTGCGCCGGGGGCTGGCGCGGCCGTGGACCGACACGTTCCACGTCGCCGGGCCGCACGGCCTGCGGGAGACCAAGAGCGGGCCGCTGCGCTACGGCGCCCCCGCGGGCCTGCGCTCGCTCGCGGAGGACCTGCTGACCGGCACCTCGCTGCAGCTCGGCACCGCGGTGACGGCGGTCGGACCGGGACCGACCGTCGACGGCCGGCCGTACGCCGCCGTCGTCCTCGCGATGCCCGACCCGCAGGCGGCGTGGCTGCTGCACCCCTCCCTGACCGACGAGACCGTGGCGGCGACACGCACCTGGGAGCCGGTGCTGGCCGTCGCCGCCGGGTGGGACGTGCGCCGGTGGGACGACGCCTTCGACGGCTGCTTCGTCGAGGGCAGCGACGTGCTGGGGTGGGTCGCGGACGACGGCCGGCGCCGCGGCGACGGCGCACCGGTGCTGGTGGCCCACACGACCTCGTCGTTCGCGGCGGACCACCTCGACGACCCGGAGGCGTCCGCCGACGCGGTGGTGCGGGCGACGTCCGCGGTCCTCGGCGTCGACTCGCCGCCGGCGTGGACGTCGGTGCAGCGCTGGACCTCCGCGCGACCGGCAGCGTCCCGGGACGCGGCGTTCCACCTCGGTCCTGCGCGGGTGGGTCTGTGCGGTGACGGCTGGGGTTCGCCGAAGGTCGAGACCGCCTACCTGTCAGGCCGACTGCTCGGCGAGCAGCTCGCCCGCGACCTCGCGGCCTGACGCGGGCTCAGCGCAGCTCCGAGCGCAGGAGCATCCGCTCCCGGACCCGGTGCGGGGAGTTGCTGATGATGACGTCGACGCCGAGGTCGAGGCAGAGGTCGATGTCGTCGGGCTCGTCCACGGTGAAGACCGCCAGGGCGCCGCCCTGGGCGTGCACCCGCTGCACGTAGCCGGGGTGCTTGCGCGGCACCCGCAGCGCGACGCCGGCGGCGCCGACCTGCAGCGGGAGCCGGCCGTCGCGGTAGCGCACGGGGACCCGGTCCAGGAGCAGCACCGTGGGCAGGACCGGCGCCAAGGCGTGGACCCGCCGCAACGACGTCAGGGCGTAGCTCATGACGGTGACCGGCGAGACCGAGCGGCTGAGCGGCGTCGCCAGGCCGTAGCGGGTCAGCAGCGCGACCAGGGCACGCTCGACGAGACCGCCGTAGCGGGTGGGGTGCTTGGTCTCGATGTGCAGCTGCACCGGCCGTCCCGACGGTGCACGGCTGTCGAGGGCGAGCTGCACGAGCCGCTCGAGCGTGAGCACCGACCGCCGCTCGGGGTCGAGCTCCACCTCCGAGAACGCCTGCTCGAGCAGCGGGTTTCCCTGGCGCGACTTCCAGGACGCGAAGTCGAGGTCGGTGAGGTCGGCCAGCTCGAGCGTCGACAGCACGCCGCGACCGTCGCTCACCCGGTCGATGCGGCGGTCGTGGACGCACACGAGCACGCCGTCGCGCGTCAGCCGGACGTCGCACTCCAGCGAGTCGGCGCCCTCGTCGAGCGCGAGCTCGTAGGCCGCGAGGGTGTGCTCGGCGTGGGCCGCGGACGAGCCGCGGTGGGCCACGACCAGGGGCGCGACAGCCACCTCAGGCCCGCTCCGGCCGCCGGACGACGTGCGGGTCGAGGCCGTTCACGACGTCGACGACGGCCTGGCCGTCCAGCACCCGCCGCAGGTTGGCGTTGGTCTGCTGCAGGATCCGTGTCACCGCCTGTCCGGTCGACCCGGCGGCGTGCGGGCTGAGCAGCACGCGCGGCGCCGACCGCAGCGGCGAGCCGGCGGGCAGCGGCTCGACGCGGAAGACGTCCAGCGCGGCGGCGCCGACGTGTCCGCTCTCGAGGGCGCGCACGAGCGCGTCCTCGTCGAGCACGCCACCCCGGGCGGCGTTGACGACGAGCGCGCCCGGCTTGAGCCGCGCCAGGCCGGCGTCGTCGAGCAGGTCGCGGGTCGCGGCGCCGAGGGCGATGACGAGCACCACCACGTCGCTGGTCGACAGCAGGTCGTCGAGCGAGCTCCAGGTGGCCGGCGCGTCGTCGTGGCGCGAGCGGGACCAGTAGACGACGTCGCACCCGAAGGCGGCGAACCGCGCCGCTGTCGCCCGGCCGACCGGTCCCATGCCGACGACGCCGACCCGGCTGCCGGCGAGCTCACGGCCAGCCAGCGCGGTCTGCGGCCACGAGCCGCCGCGCACCGCGGCGTCCGCCTCCACGGTGTGCCGGAGCAGCGCGAGGGTGGCCGACACGCACCACTCGGCGACGCTCGTGGTGCCGGCGCCGGCGCAGTTGGCGACCGGGACGCCCGCCGCGGTGCACGCGTCGACGTCGATGCCGTCGACGCCCACGCTCGGCTGCTGGACGAAGCACACGCGCGGGCCGGGCTCGACCAGCCGCAGGGACGGCGACCAGTCGCCCAGCACGACGTCGACGTCCGGCAGCAGTCGGGCCACCTCCTCCTGCGTCCGCTCGACGGGCGTCACGATCTCGAGGTCGGCACGCCGCTGCGGGTCGAACAGGTCGGCCATCACCGCGGCGGGCACCGGCGGCAGCGCCAGCACGCGCCAGGGGGTGCTCACGGGCGGCCGGTCGGTGCCGTCCGCGGCCCCCGGCCGAACAGCGAGGCAGCGGCGATCCTCGTCGACAGCGACCACGTCGGGTAGGCGTGCACCGTCTGCGCGAGCCGGCCGACCACCGTGCCCGCCCGCATGGACAGCGCTCCCTCGGCGATGAGCTCTCCCGCCATCGGCCCGACGGCCGTCATGCCGACGAGCTTGCCCAGCGCGAGACCGCCGACGCGGCCCGGCACCGCGACCAGCTTGACGAAGCCGTCGGTCTCCCCCGCAGCGCGTGCGCGGTCGCTCGTGCTGTTCCACGACGTCGCCACGCGCACCCGGTCGCCGTGCTGCTCCCGGGCCTGGGCCTCGGTCAGGCCCACGTGACCGACCTCCGGCTCGGTGAAGGTGACCCACGGGATGCCGCTGTCGTCCCAGGTGCCCCGGCCGCCCGGCCCGGGACCGGGTCGGGCGAAGGCGTTTCCGGCCGCGAGGCGGCCCTGCTCGTCGCCGACGTGGGTGAACTGCAGCCGGCTCGTGCAGTCGCCCGCGGCCCACACGGTGTCGGCGGCCTGCAGGTGCTCGTCGGTGACGACGCGACCGGAGTCCAGGGCGACCCCGGCGGTCTCCAGGCCCAGGCCGTCCGTGGCCGGGGTGCGTCCGACGGCGACGAGCAGGTGGGAGCCCTCGACGGTCGTCCCGTCGGCCAGCTCGAGGACCGGACCGCTGCCGGGTCCGCGGGAGGCGCGGACGACCTGCGTGCCGGTCACCACGCGCACGCCCTCCCGCCGCAGCACGGTGGTCACCACGTCCGCCGCCTCCGGCTCCTCGCGCGACAGGACCGTCGGCGCCCCCTCCACGAGCGTGACCTGCGAGCCGAGGCGGCGGAACGCCTGCGCCAGCTCGACCCCGATCGGCCCGCCGCCGAGCACGACCAGGTGCTCGGGCTGCTCCCGCAGGTCGAACACGGTCCGGTTGTCGAGGTGGCCGACGGCGTCGAGCCCGTCGACCGGCGGCACGCTCGCGCGCGACCCCGTCGCCACGACGAGCCGCTCGAACCCGACGGGGCGGCCGTCGACCTCGAGGGCGGTCGGCCCGGTCACGACTGCCCAGCCGCGCAGCAGGTCGATGCCCTCGCTCGCCAGCAGCTCCGGTGACTCGTCCTGCTCCACCTCCGCCACGACGCGGGCCACCCGCTCCATGACGGCTCGGAAGTCGACGCGGACCTCGGCCGAGAAGCCGTACGCCTCCCCCGACCGCGCCGCCTGCACACGACGGGCCGTCTCGAGCAGCGCCTTGCTCGGCACGCAGCCGTAGTGGGTGCAGTCACCGCCCGGCCGGTCGGCCTCCACGAGCGCCACCCGGCGGCCCGCACGGCGCGCCCCGCGAGCAGCGCCGAGCCCTGTCGCGCCCGCACCGATCACGACCAGGTCGTAGTCCGCCATGCCGGCAGTCTGCCCCGCCCGCCCTACTTGAGCAGGCGCGACAGCCGCCGGTCGGCGAGCGGCTTGCCCTCGGTCTGGCAGGTGGCGCAGTACTGCAGGGCCTTGTCGGCGAACGACACCTCGCGGACGGTGTCGCCGCACCGCGGACAGGGCAGCCCGGCCCGGCCGTGGACGTGCAAGCCGCTCTTCTTCTCGGCCTTGAGCCTGCCGGCCGCCAGGCCCTCGGCCCGGCCGACCGCTGCCCGCAGGGTGTCGACGATCGCGGTGTGCAGCCGCGAGACGTCCTCGGACGTGAGGTTCCTGGCCGGCTTGAACGGCGACAGCCCCACCTCCCACAGCACCTCGTCGCTGTAGGCGTTGCCCACGCCGGCGATCAGCGACTGGTCGGTGAGCAGGCCCTTGACCTGGCCGCGCTGACCGGCGAGCAGGCCCGCGAGCCGCTCCTCGGTGAACTCCGGGGACAGCGGGTCGACCCCGAGCCGGGCGATCCCGGGGACCGTCGAGACGTCGGTGGTGACGTAGACCGCGAGGCCCTTCTTGGTGCCGGCCTCCGTCAGGTCGAAGCCGGAGCCGTCGTCGAGGTGCACGCGGAGCGCGATCGGCCCCTTGCCCATGCGCGGGGGCGCGGACGGGAGCTGCTCGCGCCACTGCAGCCAGCCGGCCCGCGCGAGGTGCACCACGAGGTGCAGGCCCGACACGTCGAGGTCGAGGAACTTGCCGGAGCGGGCGGCGCCGGTGACCTCGAGCCCGGCCAGCGCGGTGACCGGCGGGTCGTAGGTCTTCAGCACCGAGACGGCGACGGGATCGACGCGCGCGACCACGCGGCCGAGGGCCCGGGCACGCAGGAAGGACGCGAGGGCTTCGACCTCGGGGAGCTCCGGCACGGGTCGAGCCTGCTGGAAGGCGTACCGGACGCGCAACCACGACCGGCGCTCGTCCTGCGGTGCCGGGCCCGTCGCCGGTTGCCCCTGCCGGACGTGGGAAGGTTGGTGTCGTCCTGACGAGAAGCACGGCCCGGAGGGGGTGGGATGACGACCGCACTGCTCACCGACCGGTACGAGCTGACGATGCTCGAGGCCGCGCTGCGCAGCGGGCTGGCGGAGCGGCGTGCGGTGTTCGAGGTGTTCACCCGCCGGCTCCCGCCCGGTCGCCGCTTCGGCGTGGTCGCCGGCCAGGGACGGCTGTCCGCGCTGCTGCCGGAGGTCCGCTACGACGACCAGGCGCTCAGCGGGCTCGCGTTCCTCGACGAGCGGGCGAGGGCCTGGCTGCGGGACCGACCGCTGCAGGTGGACGTCACCGGCTACCCGGAGGGCGAGGTCTTCGTCCCGGGCTCCCCGGTCCTCACCGTCTCCGGGTGCTTCGGGGAGGGGCTGCTGCTCGAGACGCTCGTCCTGTCGGTGCTCAACCACGACAGCGCGATCGCCTCCGCAGCCGCGCGGATGGTGCTCGCCGCCGAAGGGCGTCCGCTGCTCGAGATGGGCAGCCGCCGCACCCACGAGCAGGCCGCCGTCGCCGCGGCGCGGGCGGCGTACGTCGCCGGCTTCGCGATGACGAGCAACCTCGAGGCGGGTCGCCGCCACGGCATCCCGACAGCGGGGACGAGCGCCCACGCGTTCACGCTCGCGCACCGCACGGAGGTCGACGCCTTCCGGTCGCAGGTCGCCACGCTCGGTGCCGGCACCACCCTGCTCGTCGACACCTACGACACCGAGCAGGGCATCCGCAACGCCGTCGAGGTCGCCGGTCCGGGCCTCGGCGCCGTCCGGCTCGACAGCGGGGACCCGCACGAGGAGGTGCCCCGGGCACGGGCCCTGCTCGACGAGCTCGGCGCGACGGCGACACGGATCGTGGTCACCGGCGACCTCGACGAGCACACGATCGCCGCGCTCACGCCCACCGCCGTCGACACCTTCGGCGTCGGGACGTCCGTCGTCACCGGATCGGGGGCTCCCACAGCCGGTTTCGTCTACAAGCTGGTCGCCGTCGCCCAGGACGACGATCCGGACTCGCCGTGCGTGCCCGTCGCCAAGCGCTCCGCGGGCAAGTCCACGGTCGGCGGCCGCAAGTGGGCCTACCGCACGGCGGACGGCCGCGAGGTGCTGCGCGCCGAGCCGGGCGGACCGGGTCGCGCCCTGCAGGAGCCGCTGCCCGTCCGGGAGGACCTCCTGGGTGCGCGCGCACGCTGCGCGGACGCCCTCGCCGCGCTCCCCGACGAAGCACGCCGGCTCGACCCCGGCGCCCCTGCCTGGACCGCTGATCAGGAGGCACCATGACGTCCTACTCCGCCCGCACCGGGCTCGTCGTCGTCGACGTGCAGAACGACTTCGCCGATCCGGGAGGCAGTCTCAGCGTGTCGGGTGGTCTCGACGTCGTGCGGGAGGTGAACGCGCAGGTCGAGGCCGCGGCGGCGGCCGGAGCTCCGGTCTTCTACACCCAGGACTGGCACCCTGCCGACACGCCGCACTTCGCCAAGGACGGCGGCACCTGGCCGGTGCACTGCGTGCAGGGCACGTGGGGGGCGCAGCTGCACCCCGACCTGACGGTGGCCGGCGAGGTCGTCCGCAAGGGCCAGCACGGTGAGGACGGCTACTCCGGCTTCAGCATGCAGGACCCCCGGACCGGCGAGGTCGTGCCGACGCGGCTCGCCGACCTGCTGCGCGGCGCGGGGGTGCAGCAGCTCGTCGTGGTCGGGCTCGCGACCGACTACTGCGTCCGGGCGACGGCGCTGGAGGGCCGCGAGCAGGGCTGGCCGGTGACCGTCCCGTGGTCGGCCGTGGCTGCCGTCGACGTCTCACCGGGTGACGGCGAGCGCACACGGGAGGAGCTGCACGCAGCGGGTGTGACGATCGCGTGAGGGAACCGCCCGCCGACGAGGCCGCCTGGCTGGGGTCGTACGACCCGGGCCAGTTCCCGCCGTTCGCGGTGACCGTCGACATGGTGCTGCTGACCGTGCGGCACGGCGCGTTCAGCGTCCTGCTGGTGGGGCGCGACACGCACCCGTTCCGCGCAGACCTCGCCCTGCCAGGGGGTTTCGTCCATGTCGACGAGGACCTCGACGTCGCCGCGGTGCGCCGGCTGGAACGCGAGACCGGGGTGCGGCGGGCCGCCGCCCACGTCGAGCAGCTCGGTGCGTTCGGCGCACCCGACCGGGACCCCCGCATGCGGGTGGTGTCCGTGGCCTACCTCGTCTTCGCGCCCGACCTGGAGGCGCCTGCACCGGGCGAGCGGACGCGCTCCGTGCAGTGGGTGCCGGTGAGCGAGGTCGACACCGTCGCGCTCGCCTTCGACCACGACCGCGTGCTCGCCGCGGGCGTCGAGCGGGCGCGCGCGAAGCTCGAGTACACCCCGCTGGCGACCGCGTTCGTCCGCGAGGAGTTCACGGTCGGCGAGCTGCGCCGCGTCTACGAGGCGGTCTGGGGACACCCGCTCGACCCTCGCAACTTCCACCGCAAGGTGACGGGCACGCCCGACTTCCTGCTGCCCGTCGGTCATCCGGCACCGGTCGGCCCCGAGGGCGGGCGTCCCGCCGCGCTGTTCCGACGCGGGCCGGCGACCGCCCTGCGCCCGGCGATGCTGCGCCCGTCCGGCTGACCGACCGCCTCAGGCGTCGCCGGGCTCGCGCTCGTCCGCGGGTGCCCGCAGGTCCTGCCCCGCCTCGCGCCGTCGGGCGCGGCGTTCGAGCACCGCGAAGACGGCGAGCACCAGCACCGGCAGGCCGACCATCGCCGCCTCGGGGGCACCACCGCCGTGCGCGAGCACCACGACGTCCTGCGCGAGCGGGGTCACGACGACAGCAGCAGCGACAGGCCACCGACCGTGAACGCGACCATGACGGCGACGAGCGGCACCTGCCCCACGGTGGAACGGCGCGGCGTCTCGCGGACGGCACGGTCGTGCGCCAGGACGACGCCGACCACGTGCGCGAGGACGATCGCCGACACCTGGACGACGGCGATGGTGCGGGTGCTGACCGCCGTGTAGTCGACGGCGCGTCCGTAGGTGCCGAACAGGTCGACGCCAGGCTGCGCGAAGGGGTTGCTCGCGAGGATCCACGTCGTCTGCCCGTCGAGCAGCAGGAGCGAGAAGTAGTGCGCGATGGCGTATCCCGCGGCGATCGGCACCAGCGAGTGGACGAAGAGCCCGGGCTGCCGCGCTGGACCGGTGCGGGTGAGCACGCCGCCGAGCAGGGTCGCACCGACGAACAGGACGGTCGCCACGGCGACGACGACCAGCAGGCCGACGGTGCCGGGCACCGCTGACAGGTAGGCCGTCCGGCCCGGTCCCTCCTGCCAGAACTGCGTGCGCGACAGGCCGTCGAAGCCGGTCGAGCCGAGCAGCACCATCACGACGGCGACCAGCCCGCGCTCCGGCACGAGGCCGTCGACGCCGTCGAGCGGCGAGCGCACGACGAGCCGGCCGTCCTCGCGCCGGCCGAACGGCGACATCCGCCCGAGCAGCGTGCTGTAGACCTCGAAGCCGTCCCCGCGGGCGAACCAGCCCTCGCCGAACCAGAGCCCGGCGACGAGCTGCGCCACGCCGTACAGCACGAGGAACACGCCGACCGTGCGCGGCTCGGCGCGGCCCGGCAGGACGAGCTCGAGCTCCACGAAGCACAGCAGCGCGAGGGCGGCGGGCCAGCAGCCGACGGCCGGCAGCCGGTCGGCGGCGGGCGCCGGCCCGGTGAGCCGCGCGAGGCCGGCGTGCAGCGTCCGCAGCGGGTTGACGAAGGCCCAGACGGGGCCGAGCAGCAGCGAGGCCGGGATGAGGCCCACCCACAGCGTCACGTAGAGGACGTAGGGCGCGAGGTTGTCGTTGGCGCTCAGCGGACCGAAGAGCGCCACGACCAGGACGAACAGCGTGAGGACCAGTACGACGGTGCGCAGGACCGCGCGCAGGACCGCGCCGTCGACGACCCGCTGCAGCGCGGCGGGCAGCGGGCGCCCGGCGGCGGCGCCCTGCAGCCGGGGGCGACGCCACAGCAGGACCAGCGCGAGGAAGCTGACGACGACGGTCAGCCCCGCGCCGTACAGCGCCAGCGTCAGCGGCACCGGCAGGTCGGCGCGCCCACCGATCCCGTGCGCGAGGACGGTCACGCCACCCTGAGCTGGAACAGGACCTTCCCGGACTCGTGCAGCTCCACCTCGAACACGCCGGGGATGTCGGCGGTCAGCGGGATGTCGATCGACCCGCCGGCCGGGATCGCGCCCTCCAGGTCGTAGCCGTGGACGTGCACCTGCTCCGCGACGTCGCTCGAGATGCGCAGGACGACCTGCTCGCCCACGGGGACCTCCTCGCGGCCGGAGGTGCCGGTCACCTCGCCGCCGGCGTAGGAGACGGCGACGGTGCGCGTCGCCGCAGTGGGGCTCGGCGCGGGAGTGGGCGTTGCCGACCGGGTCGGGGTGGGCGTCGGTGCGGACGGCTCGGACGAGGCCGACGCGGTGGCCGCCTCCTGCGGGTCCTGACCGGGAGCGCACCCGGTCAGCAGGGCGCCCACCAGGGCGGACACCAGGGCGGCGCGGATGTTCACGGACCTCCTCAGGACCTGCGGTTCTGCTGTCCACGGTAGCCGCGCACGGTGCTCCGGTCCTGCCTCGGGCATGCTGGTGCGCGTGGACCAGGTGGACGTCAGGGAGGCCGCTCGGGCGGCGGAGTCGGGCGAGGTCCTGCTGCTGGACGTGCGTGAGGACGAGGAGTGGGCCGCCGGACGCGCGCCCGGCGCCGTCCACGTCCCGATGAGCGTGCTGCGGCAGGACACCGTGCCGCGCGGCCGGCGCGTGCTGGCCCTCTGCCGCGTCGGCGGGCGCTCAGCGGCCGTCGCCGCGGCCCTCGAGCAGCTCGGCTACGACGTGGCCAACGTGACCGGCGGAATGCTCGCCTGGTCGGCGGCCGGCCTGCCCGTCGTGCGCGACGGGGACACCCCGGGGACGGTCGTCTGACCCCGGACCCGGGGTCCGGCCCGGTCGACTGCGTGTGTGGGTTCCCGGCACAACGCTCTGACCTGGGACGGAAGCTTGCGTTCGGAGGGTCGCCCCCTGGCGATCATGGGCCAGCCCCCTGAGAACGATCTTGTCCCCGGGCCGGCTAGGCCCTGGACGCGGAGGGCTTGTTGTCGGCGCGGGCGTCGATGACGACGACGGACTCGTCTGCCTCCAGCTTGAGCTGCTTGAGGATCCGCGTGACCTTCGCCTGCTCGGCTGCGGTGTAGCAGACGATGACCTTGACCGAGGCGTGGGTCCGGTTCGCAGCCTCGTAGATCGCGACCTGCTTCTCCAGGTTGCGCTTGAGGCTGCTGTTGCTCGCGAGTTTGAACTCGATGAGGCTGGTGTCCTTCGAGCCGAAGCTGGCCTTGAAGTCGACGGGGCCGCGTCCGTTGTTCGGTTCGCGGTTGACGTCGAACTGGGTGCGGCACCACGTGAAGCCGAAGAACAGGCCGACGTCGGTCTCCTTGAGCGGCGCCTTGCCGGTGCGGTTGAGGATGCGGTAGCCGTCCTGGTTCTCGACGTAGTGCTTGAACAGCCGGACGCGTTCGAGGCACTCGTCGTAGCTGGTCCAGGGCTTGGCGTAGAAGTCGGTCTTGGCGTCGAGGTCCCGGACGAGGTCCTTGACCTGGGCGACGAGCGCGGCGTGCGTCTCGCGGGTCTTGGCGTCGCTGACGGACTGGGCCTCGTCGCCTGTGTCCTCTTTGATCTTGATGTAGAGGTCGATGAGGTGCGGGAACGCCTGGATCACGCGCTGGGCTGCCGCTGCCCGTTCCTTCGCGGTCGGGTTCTTGGTCAGCAGCCTGCTGAAGTAGTTGTTGATCTCGGCGCGCAGGGCGGTGTCCTCGACAGCCTCCGGCAGGGACGAGTACTTGCGGAGCATGTCGCCTTGGCTGATCCAGGTGTCGTCGCGCGTGAGGAGGTCGAGGGGCGTCAGGAGCACGAAGTCGTTCCTGAGCTTCGGGAGGTAGTACCGGCGGGTCTCCCACGTCTCGGTCGCGTAGTTGAACAGGGCCCGCGTGACCGAGAACTCCGCGCACTGACTCGCGTCGAGGTGCTGGCGCGCGAACTGCTCGGTGTAGCGGAGCAGGTAGTCCTTGATCAGGTTGGTGGTGAAGTCGCTGACGCTGTCGCGCCCGACGCCGCCGCGGATGAGCAGAACCTTCTCCAGGTGCGTCCCGCGGGTGACCGTCTCGTCTCCCAGGTTCGCGAGGATGCTCCCGAGGGAGTCGTTCAGCGCAAGCGCGAAGGCCTTCCCCAGGCCCGCGCCCTCGTTGCCGAACTCCGTGAACCCGAGCCAGTTCTGCTTGACCTCCTTGAAGCGGTACCAGCTCGTGAGCAGGCCCGGGTCGAGGCCGGGCCCGGCCTTGTCGCGCAAGAACCGGAGGTACGTGACGATGCCGTCGTGGAGGGCCTGGTACTCCGGCTTGTCGCTGTTGAAGAGCAGGAACGGGTCGATGAACAGCGGCAGGTCCGACACGACGCTGATGTCGAAGGCGCCGTAGGCCTCCAACACGTCCGGGTCGACGGCGAAGTGGTCGGAGAAGTAGAGCGTCGGCTCGTCGGGTCCGGGGCTGCCCGCTGGGGCCGGCGCGGTCGTCATCCGCCCATCCTGGTCGATCCGGCGCACCGCCCGATGGAGCCGCGGGCCGGTCCGCCAGGGACGATCGCCGGGTGCCCGACGACGCCGGCCCGTTCGCGGGGCTGCCCGAGGACGTCGCCGTGCTGCTGTGGGAGTACCGGCCGGGGCTGGCGTCGGAGCGGTACGCCGGGCTGATCGCGGCGATGGCGGCTGCGGTCGGTCCGGTGTCCAAGGACGACGCGAGCGGGGTTCTCGGGGCGCTGTCGGGGCTGGTCCTGTGGGCGCAGGAGACGGGCCTGGACGTCGAGCCGGAGGTGCTGCTGGCTCGGGACGTGGTCGACCGGTACGTCGCGGTCGGCCTGAGGGAGTACGCCGACAGCACCCGCCGGCACGTCCGGCGCCACCTGGACCGGGTCGCGGCGGCGCACGGTTTGACGGGGCCGCCGCGGGTCCGGGGGTCGGTGACGGGCGACGAGCCGCCGGAGGAGCCGTACACGGCGATGGAGGTCGACGCGCTGCTGTCGTGGGCGGACGGCCAGCCGTCGGCGCGCCGGCGCCGGTCGCTGCTGGCGCTGCTCGCGCTAGGCCTGGGGTGCGGTCTTACCAACGCCGGAATCAGGGGCGTCGCCGGGACCGACGTCGCGGTGGAGGGGGACGGGACGGTGCTGGTCCGTGTCGGCGGGGACCGGCCCCGGGACGCGGTCTGCGCGCGGAGGTTCGAGCGGCTCCTCGCGTCGCTTGCGCCGGACGCCGGCTCCAGGTGGCTCGTCGACCCGCTGACGGTCCCGAGAGACGTGCAGGCGGTCGTCGAGATTGTCCACGGCGCCCGGCCCGGGGCGGGAGTGCCGTCGCTGGCGCCGCAGCGGTGCAGGGCGACGTGGCTGCTCGAAAGGATGGCGGCCGGGGTGCGCGTAGACGTGCTCGCGGCGGCGGCGGGCATGGCGGACGCGCAGGACCTGTTCGCGCGGCGGGCCTGGCAGCTCGACCCCGAGCCCGAGGACCGGGCCCGGGCGGCGCTGAGGACGGCGCGACACCCGCCGGGGCTGCTCCAGCCCGCGCGAAACGCGGTTGTCCGTGCAGCGGCGCCCGCGCCGGCGGTGTCGCCCGAGGCGCAGCAGGTCCTCGACCGGTACCGGGGCCGGACCGCCGATCCCCGGCACGCCCCGGTCGTCCGGGCGATCGCCGCCGCGGCAGGACCGGCCAGCGCCGCGACCGCGGGGTTCATGGCGACGGCGGCGGCGGACCTCGTCGCATGGGCCGACCGGCATGGCCATTCGACCGGCCTCGACGGCGTGCTGACCCGCGAGGTCGTCGACGCGTGGGCGGGCGCGCCGGACGGCGCGGGCCGGTGGACCATGCGGACCCGCAGCGACCGCGTCGGCTGGGTCGAGAAGGCCGTCGCCGTCCTCGCCCCCGACCAGGCACTGCCCGACCGTGACGCTCGTCCCGGGCCGTACTCCCGCGCCGAGGTCGACGCACTCACCGCCTGGGCAGGCTCCCAGCAGGACCCAGCGGTCCGCCTGCCGCTGACCGCGCTGCTCACGACCGCGCTCGGCACCGGCCTGCGCGCCGAGGAGCTCAAGCTCGCTCGGGGCATCGACGTGACCCGGGACGACGCGACCGGCGCCGTGCTCGTCGCCGCCCGCCGCGCAGCCGGCGCGCCGCCGCACCGCGTCGTCCCCGTCCTGGCCGAGCACGAGGACGGCGTCGTCGACGCGGCACGCCGGGCCGGCCCGGGATGGCTGCTCGACCCGCACGCCGCAGGGACACGGCTGCGAGCCGTCGAAGCGGTCTTCCGAGCCGCCCCCAGGGCCGCGGGCGTTCCCGTCCTGACCGCGCGGCGGTGCCGGGTCACGTGGTTGACCGCTCACCTCGCGAGCGGGACCCGCCCCGACACGCTCCTGCGGGCCGCAGGCCTGGCCAGCACCGCCAACCTCGACGTCTACGCGGCCATGCTCCAGCCGATGCCGCCGGAACAGGCGCGCCGGAGCCTCCGCGGCGATCCGGGCGACGGGGCGCTCGCCCCCGCCGGTTCCTGAACGGGACCACGAGACCGCGTTGGGCTGCAGCAGGCAAGTGCCGTTCCCTCCGGCCAGCGGCCCGGCGGATGCCCTGCCGTCGGGCCGTTCGGCTTCAACCTGTCGGGCGGGGAACCGACAATGAGGTCATGAGCACCTGTGGCCGTCCCGTTGACGTGCCGGTCAGCGGCGGCTCCGCGACCGCCTGCATGCACGGTCAGTCCTGTTCGCGGGAGTCTCCCGAGGTTCTCGTACCTTCGGCTGTCTGGATCGGCTTGGTGCAGCTCACCCGCGAGGCACCGCCTGACCCGGACTGGCCGGACGCCGCGTTCGTGAACCTCGTCGGCCCTGCGGGCGATGCGCAGTCGTTCCACCGGGCGGTCCTGGCGTACGCATCCGACCTCGGTTACCGCGTCAATGCGTGGGAGGACGTGGCCGAACCAGTGTCTGTCCGCTTCCCGAAGTTCCCGAGGAAAGTCGGGGACCGCGACCTCAAGCGGACGATCATCGCGGCTCAGACCAGCGGCGAGATGCAGTCTGGTACATGGCACGTCTGGGAAGCCGATGAGTGACACCAGTGCGAGCCCGGTCGTGATGGGACGAGCGTGGCAGCGGGTCGCACTGGGCGGAGCGACGTTCGCGCTACTCACTTGCTACGCGGTCTTCCCGTTCAGTCTCATGCTGCCTTGGACCACAACGGATGCGGACGGCTACAAGTCACTCGGCGGGATCGGAGGCTTCCTCGGCCTCGTGTCGCTCTACCTAGGAGTGCTACTCACCCTTGTCCTGCTGGTGACCTATCTCGTTGTCGTGCTCTCACGCGAGGACTGGTCCTGGCTGCGCCGCACCTGCTGGGTGGTCGCCATCTGGGCGGTCGCTCCGGTCGCCATGCCCGTGTACTACGTACGGCACGTCCTAGGCCGGACATGACCAAGGGACGATCCGAGGCGGGTCGACTCAAGGTGTGGTTCTGGTCCGGGCGTGACCCGGTGAGCCTGGACGACCTGGAGTTCGTCGTCGCGTCCCCGAGCCGGAAGGCGATCCAGGGCCACTCCGCGCGGCTGCGGCTGCCGAAGCCGGACCATTACCGCCTCCTCAAGCCGACGGACGAAGCCTGCGACGTGGCGCTCGGCCGGCCCGGGCACGTCTTCTGGCGGGACCGCGAGGTCAGCCGCGAGTGGCGGAGCGGGACGGAGCTCGCCGGGCTGCGCGAGGCGTCGACGGCGCAGCACGGGACCGGCACTCCCTTGCACCGCCCGTGACCGACAGCCGAGCAGGCCGTCCGCCGGCCCCCGATGAGGTGGAGACGCTGTTCTGGTGCAACGAGTGGTTGTTCTACACCGCACTGCTCGCCTGTCCGCCGTCGCTCGTCGCGATGTGGATGCGCTGGGAAGTGCTATGACAGGGCGTTCCGGGAGGCCGGGGTCACCGGTAACCGGCGCTACCGTCGCTACGTGAAGCCGGTACATGTCCTGATCGTGGCGGCTTTAGGCGCTGTCATCGGAGTCATCGCGTCAGGCTTGTGGTGGCAGGCTCGGGATCGAAGCATCACCTGCCTTGGCGGTTGTTCCCCCTCTGACAAGGACCTCCCGGCGGGCGACGTCACCCTCATGGCAGGTGCGCTCGGCGGCGTGCTCGTCGCCGTAGTCGTGGTCCTGCTCAGCCGCCTCCTGTGGCGGCGCATGTACAGGTAGGTGCCGCTAGCCGCCAGGGGTGTCGCAGCGAGCGGGGCGGTCAGGCGTCGCGCGGCGGCCGGTTCTCGGCGGCCCAGTCGCGGACGTCCTGGGCGTGCCAGAGCGCGCCCATCCTGAGGCGGAGGACGGGGGCGGGGAAGCCGGGGGCGTGGGTGAGCTGGGTGACGCGCTGGCGGCTGACGCCGAGCAGCGCGGCGATCTCGGCGGCGCCGAGCAGGTCGAGGGGATCGCGACTAGGCACTTGCCTAACCCCTCCCTGGTGTGCCAACCTTCCGCCTGCTAGGCAACTGCCTAGCGACGCCTGTCTTGGAGGTCAAGTGCCGCCGTCGCACACGATGCGCCACCCGGCGGCCATGCCGCCGCAGGCCCGTCCGGGCTGACCGCCGCCCCGTCACCGCCCGCCGGCGCCCCCGGTGCCCGGCAGCGCCGTCCCGAGCGCGTCCGTCATCTCCTTCGCGGCGCCGCGGAGCTCGATGACGGCGAAGCGGAGCCGCTGCTCGTGCTCGCGCTTGAGGCCGGCCCAGCCCTCCCGGTCCTGGTTGACCTGCCAGCCGACGAACACTCTCGTGCACCGGTCGTGCTCAGCGACGGCCCGGGCGAGCCGTTCCCGGGCGCCGGCGAGCCGGTCGGCGAGCGGTCGGGGCAGCAGGACCGCCCCGTCCTCCATCAGGTCCGGGGCGAGGGCGTGAGCGGCCAGCGCCCGCTGGGCCTCGTTGTACCTGGCGTTCCGCTGCGACCGCAGCAGCGCGGTCCCGTCGGCCCTGTGCCCGGGGCAGAACGATGCGCGCCGGTCCGGCAGTACGGCCGGGCAGCCGTCGGGCCAGCCGCAGGTCTTCGGCGGGCGCGGCTCCGGCACCCCGCTTGCTTACCAGTCCGTATACGAACCGGTCCGGCGGCCGAACGCGTCTGAAGACGCCGACGCCAACGGACGCAGCCCTCGCGGTGGGCTCTTGGCATGACGCGCACCACCGCAGCGGCCCGTGCCGCCGCCCTCGGCCTGCTGGCCGCGGGCGGCGCCGGCGGCTGCCCCGACGCGTGGAAGGAGACCGGCCTGCCGACCGTCGGCGAGCGCGCGGCACGGGCACGGGCCCAGGCGCGCCCTGCCCGGCCCGCCGACCCGGACGGCGCCAGGGCGAGGATGGCGTCGTTCGTGCCGGAGGACCCGCTCGCGCGGCCGCACGCCGCGCTGGTCCGGTCCCTGGCCGCCGCCGCGGGGCCGGTCGACGCGGCGGACGCCGCCGAGCTCCTCACCGCGCTCGCCGGGCACGCCGCGTGGCTCGCCGCGACCGGCGCCGACGTCGACGCCGACGCGCTGCTCGACCCGGACCTCGTCCAGCGGTGGGTCCTGCTCGGGCTCGCGGGCCTGTCCGCGGGGACCGCCGCGAACTACCGCAGCCGCCTCGCCCGGGTCGCCGCCCAGGTCCATGGCGCCGGGCGCAGGCCCGCGCTGCTGCACGCGTCCGATCCCGCCTCGGTCTACAGCGAGCGGGACGAGGACGACCTGCTGTCGTGGGGGACCGGCATGCGGACCCCGGCGCTGCGCCGCGACGTCCTCGTCCTGCTGTGCCTGGGGCTCGGCGCCGGCCTGACGACCGCCGAGACGGTCGCCGCCCGCGGCGCCCACGTCGACCAGCGGGCCTCGGACCGACACAGCGCCGCACCGGTGGCGACCGTCACGGTCGAGGGAGCACGGCCCCGGCTCGTCCCGGTCCGCGCCCGCTACGGCCCGCTGCTGCTCGCGCTCGCCTCCGACGCGGGCAGCGCGCCGCTGTTCCGCCCGAGCGCCCCGCAGCGAGGCGGCCGCAACGCCGTGAGCAACCTCGTCGCCCGCGCCCGCCGGGGAGGCGACCCGCGGCTGCCCCCGGTGTCGCCGCAGCGGATGCGCGCGACGTGGATCGTCCGCCACCTCGACGCGGGCGTGCGCGCCGACGCGCTGCTCGCCGCCGCAGGCCTGGACAGCCTCGCCGTCCTCGACCGGTACCTGCCGACCCTGCGCCCGCTCGCCCCCGCGGACGTGGTCGCTGAGCTGACGAGGGCGCGCCCGTGACTGCGCTCCCGACCACGGTCCGGCTCGCCGACCCGTTCCCCCTCGGGTACGTCCCGCCGCCCCGGTTCGACGTCGAACGCGAGCACGCGAAGACCGTCCGCAGGGTCCGGGAGGTCGTCCGGTACAGCGGCCTCGTCCCGTTCTTCGAGCACCGCCTCCGCCGCCGCACCGGCAGGCCCGTCGCCGGGATCACCGTCGAGTCGATCCTCGTGACCGTCCTGGCCGTCGCGTGCGAGCGCCAGCCGATGCTCATCACCGAGTTCTGCGACTTCCTGCACCACCGGCTCGGGGACGCCGACCGCGCCGCCATGGGCGTCACCCGCCCCCGCCCGCTGCTCGTCGAAGCGCACAGCACCCCCGCCGACAAGCAGCGCGCCGCCAGGGAGAAGGACAACGCCGAGTCGCAGCTCCGCAAGCGCCTCCGCGCGATGCTCGACAGCATCGACCCGTCCCCGCACCGCACGAAGGGCCGGGTCCTCGACCGGGAGGTCTTCGACCTGGCCGAGCGGGCCGCCACTCCGGAGGAGACCGAGCGACGCCGGGTCCTGCTCGACTGGGTGTGCAACCGCCTGCTGGAGGCGACCTGGCTGACCCTGCCGAAGGCCGTCCGCCGGTCCTGGAACGGCAGCCTCGCCCTCGACGCGACGTTCGCCGGGACATGGGCGCGGGGCGCCGGGAAGAAGTCGCCGCAGACCAGCGCCGACCCCGACGCGTGGTGGTGGGGACGCAACGAGGACCACTTCGTCCCCGACCCCGACAAGGTCGACCTCAAGGCAGTCGACAACGACGGCAAGCGCCTCTACAAGTACGGCTACGACGTCGAGCTCGCGATCGCCGGGCCCGACAGCCCCGACCGGCTCCGCGCGTTCCCGTTCCTCGTCCTCGGAATGACCGTCCACCGCCCCGGCACCGACCCCGCCAAGCACTGCACCGACGTCCTCGCGGGCATCCGCACCCGCCACCTGCTCGCCGACCCCGAGACCGGCCTGCCGCTCGACGGCCTGGAGCACCCCGACGGCGACGACGCCCGCCAGCACCCCGCCGCGTGGCTCGCCAGCGACCGCGCCTACACCGCGAAGGGCTGGGACAAGTTCGCGCTGCCGGTCCGCGCCCTCGGCTACAGCCCCCTCATGGACTACCTCAAGGGCGACTACGGCGTCCAGGCCGAGCACAAGGGCATGGTCCTCGTCGAGGGCCGCTGGTACAGCCCCAGCATCACCAAGGCCCTGCGCGAGGCGACCCTCGACCGCAAGGTCCGCCACACCATCGACGGCGAGACCTACCGCGGGCTCATCAAGGCCCGCGAGCCCTACGCCATGCGCTACCGCGGCCAGGGCACCGACCCCGGCGACGCCCGCTGGGTCTGCCCCGCCGAAGGCACCCCCGGCACGAAGAAGCCCCCGGTCAGCCCGTGCGCCCGCAAGCCCGACAGCCTCGTCCTGCTCGACCTGCCCGTCCCCCGCACGAAGCTCCGCCCCAAGCCGGTCGCCGGCGAGGTCCCCGAGGTCTGCCGGACCCGCGAGGTCCTCGCCCTGAACAACGTCCACATCAAGCACCAGCAGGACCTGCCGTACGAGAGCCAGGAGTGGAACGACGTCTTCCACTCCCTCCGCAACAGCGTCGAAGGCGTCAACGGCACGCTCAAGGACGACGGCGTCACAGGCCTCGACGAGCCCGGCAACCGCCGCACGACAGGCCTCGCCGCGACCGCGTTCTTCGCTGCGTTCCTCGTCGCCGCGGAGAACCTCCGCAGGATCGCGGACTTCTACGACGCCGCCACGATGAACGACGACGGCACCATGACCCGCGACCTCCCCCGCAAGAAGCGCAAGCCCCGCCGCAAGGCCCCCTGGACGAAGGACTGGCTTCCCGACCGCGCCGCAGCCGCCCAGGCGGTCGCCACCACCGGCGGCACCGGCACGGCGAGCATCCCCGCTGCGACCGCCGTCGCCGTCGAAGACGGCCCGGCCCCGCCCAGCACCGGCAAGCGACGGCCCCGAGCCCGCCGCGCGAGCCCTCCCCGCCGCGCCTGACACAGCACCGCAGCCACACCGGGACCAGCCGCGCCCGAGCACCGCCACAGGCCCCTCCCGAGCACCCCGCCAGGCCCGCGAGCACGCCGCCGGCACCCCCGAAGCACCTCCCAAGCCCCAGCAACGACGAAGGCCGCACCCGATCAGGTGCGGCCTTCGTGCTTCCCGGCTCGTGCCAGGGTTTTGCCTGCGCGGGCGGCTACTTGAGCCTGGAACCCGTGTGTGGGCGAGGGGGGAGTTGAACCCCCACGTCCTTTCGGACACACGGACCTGAACCGTGCGCGTCTGCCATTCCGCCACTCGCCCGAGTGCGACCAGCAGGCTAGCACCCGCGCGCGGCGCGG
>Ga0210040_10001427_pt1 | contig 36110 bp, 12 predicted proteins | sample CryGeyCG12114_NA_FD_185462 | JGI IMG/M metagenome (GOLD analysis project Ga0210040, IMG submission 185462) | Groundwater microbial communities from aquifer - Crystal Geyser CG19_WC_8/21/14_NA (SPAdes) (version 2) | ecosystem: Environmental > Aquatic > Deep subsurface > Groundwater | place: USA...
AAAATTGTGTTGATCCATCTAATTATTTCCCAATTTCTTTCAGGTTCAGACTAGTAGATGATCAAAACATTCCAGAAAGTCAAAATGAATCTCATCAGCCTCACTTATGCAACGTAAGAAGTAAGAACTACCCATACTTTCATTCTGTTATAACTGATACAGGCACAGATTCTAGAGCTTGTATATACAATGCATACACATTCACTTTACTTTTATGTCCAATGTATATTCATGACATGTATTTGGAATATTAGAGTCCATTAGTAGTTTTCTTGCTTGTATGTTCACTGAGCAAACAATAGGACATGACTGACTGAGTGGATGTGAGAATAGTGCTCAACTGTACAGTGGAGCAAAATATAATTGCCTTGTGATGGAAGCATACAGTAAAGATAATTTTTGAACAACCTTCTCTCTTAAACTATATATTCACTGCATCTTTCTTCATACTCATAGTTCCCATTCATTGGCACGTGTATGTGAGCTTTTAATATTTTTAACAATGACTTCCGGCAAAAGTTGTTAGATTTCCCTGCACACTTTCCCTCACAATATCAACGTTGTTATACGTATGCAGCAAATATACATTCAAACTGCCTGTGAGATAGTAAAACAGTTTAGTAAATAAACAAAGGAGAGAGCTCAAAAAAAGTGAAAGGAAAGAAAGCACAGGTACCACAAAAGATTTTTTTCTCCGCATGTGTAGCCTGGAAGCACTTTTTCTCTCCCCCTGTTGTTATCTTAAACCATATTTGTCGTATTTGCATGCAGTTTTATACCAACCGGTTGGTGCATAATTTAACCATTTTCTCAGCTTTAAAAAGGATACTAGGAAACACAGGGATGTGTATGATTTTATCTAGAGCTAACTACAATATATATTTTTTAAGTCTAGCTGCTGGGGTTTGCATTACAGAAACAATAAAGGGAATTTTCTATATTTTGCTCTAGGTATAGGTAGTTTATAAGACAACATGGTTTGTAATCCACTTATAAATGCAATTGGACCCTGTGGCAATGCAACACTTGCTTGGGATCTAAAGGTGGACCTGCCTTAAACTGTAAGTTGTAGTTACCGTACAAACTAGAATTTGACCATTATTGCAACAACTGTGCCTAAGCCCACTTTCAAGAAAAGTCGCCAACACAAACTCCAAAATGGCTTCACATACTTTAATACTCTTAACTACAGAAAAAGAAGTCATACAGCCTAGACTTGAAGACAAAAACCTTATGAAGGCAGATTTGGTCACATACATACATACACATAGGAGTTTAGCAATTGCCTCCTATATTTGATACAACATTTCACGGTGTATAAAAAGGGAAGTGATTCAGTGGTCAACGAAAATTACTTCTGGTCAGACTCAATTGAACAAATTTGAACAAATGTAGCTTGAACTGGTACCAAGAAAAAAGGGAAGCAATTCGCATTGTCCACTCTTTTTGTTTTCCATTCCGGATTTCGATAAAAGATAAGTCCTTGTTCCACGTGGCACTCTCCATGTGGTATCTCCTTCATTTCATAAATTACAGAATGAATACTTTGTAATGGGTTGTTATGTTCTGTTTACTTGTAGACCTTATACATCGCCTTTTTCTTCCTTGCACGCGACACATACACATTTTATTTATCAAGAATAAAAAAGTGCAACCTTCTTATCGACTAGGACGTACCATTTATGCACTGTCATAAATAAAAGTATACAATGGGAGGAAAGGACATTCCGTAATAATTTATGTTGTGCAATACATCAATACTGTTATTAAATATTAACTGGGGAAAGAATCTTTGGCAAAAAATTCCTACTGGATATGTTCTGATACTAGGTACACAAGAATCATATAACAAAGAATGTCAACCAAAATGGTTTTCACAGTTCACAACTTATATGTGTATAACAAGATTAGAAAAAAAGTGGGAAAATACTAGACCACATTTCTCCCATCAACGTAATAAAAGTTTCATACAGCAGTATAACACGTCAAATATAAAACACATATGCTCCATTAATTTGTGCTAACATAGTAGATAAGACATTTTTGGTCAAACCAGGCGAATTATATACGTGATAGAAGCTGCTTATAAAGAAATTGAAAAAGACAAACTTCTATATCCCATTTAAGACAGAACGAGGACAAAATTCCACGCACAATTTCTTGTCTACCAAAAAAAAAGACATGGATTCACTCCAAAGGTTTTTTAATCCTTCGTGTGCCCTAGAAACGCAAACCCGCACACGAAAAAGACGGACAAGTAAAAGAAAACTATTGCGGAACACTTTAATTACACTAACTTGTCTACGGGTATAGAAGGGAAAAAAGGAAGGATACTTGGAAATTCTTTATTGCCAGACTTTCACCATGACTGGACTTTCTCTCTACCTCTTACACAGCTATATATACCACAAAACGGATTTTCTTCGCTAACTAACTAAAAGTATAGATTTTCTGTATTCTGTAGAACATGCCTTGTAATTACATTTAAGCGTAGTTTCCAGGAAAAAAAAATCGTTTGTATTATGAAAGCCTTCCAAAGTTATAGTTATTTTCTAACTATACGCTGGTATCTTCCAGTGTTGTTAACATAATACGAGTCAAACAAAGAGATATTGTACCATCCTTTTAATGATGATTGTATTTTTGTAATGCTACTACACATTGTAAGCACATTATAAGTATACTATATATATACCTCTTTCACTTTACTTCATCAAAATCCTTATTGTTATCACAAGTCTACAAAATTAAAAGCTATGGTACGGATACAGTACAGATCTGACAGGCTCTAACTAACAACTAGAATTTTTTTTACTACATTACAGAATCTGACAAATAACACTGGTGGGTCGAGATATTTGGTCAAATTAAATTCTCTCATATGGCTGTATTCACAACTCGGCTGTGTAAGCATGTGTGCAAAGTCCAATTTTCATCCGCTAACCATGACTACTTGAGTTGGCAGTGTGTACACAATAAATACCCGAGATGTTCTATCATCACACACACATGCCATATCTGTGTGTGCACAGGAAAACTTACTATCCACCAGCCATTGACTGTGTGGAGTTGAATAGCTAGACAAGTTTATTCTGAGAAGTAAGTACATGGAGAGTTTATTACTTACTGCTCCTACTATATGCTACAGAGTAGAAACCTCTTTAGACTAAAAGACTTTCCTTGTACTCTTGAGCAGCCCTGATCAAACGTACAGACTCTTCTGACTGAGTCTTTCTCTTTACAGTCACAAATAAATAAGTGAGTCTAGTGGTCTGTGTTTGCTAAACAAGGAAATACATTGAATCCCAACTAACCAAGTACCAACAAGTATACATGAAAAACTTGCCCTTATGGGCTCAAGAGGTTGAGCCAAAAAATGCGGGAATTATATTACAGAGAGCTTTAGTTTCCCAGGAGAGTTCCAACTCTACCAAAATTTTGTCAACTTTTAATGTAAATATTTTATAATGATCACATCAGCCTAATTGCATGGAGCTGTTTCTAACAGAAACGGATAGAAGGAAAAGATTAACTCATTAAATTATTGGATGGTTTCTACATTTTAAAATTCGTAGGATAGTACGTAGCCTTGTTTAGAGCATTGGGAAGTAATTAAGATCCAGCATTACAGGATACAAGGTGTGATTAGTGACCAATTCATTCTGTTACTTTTTGGGCTATTAAAGGTTATTTTATTCGTACTGTGTTTTTGTAATCAAGTAACTACGCTTTGCTTGGGAATCTAGAGAACGCCAAACTCATTCCAGTCTGTCGTCTAATTGCTAGATACAGAGCCTATGCAGCCCACTATTGGCGTCTAACAGAACGGAAGAATACGCAAAGAGAAAATAGATTTCCAAGTTAAAACAATTGATGCAATTTGTACTTAACGTTTATCTACTTGTCCATTTAATGGTCAGCTATATAACAAAGGGGATGAGACAGAGAAAAGCCATTATCGTTGTGTCTAATCTATCTAATGTGTTAGTTCATTTACTGTACTAGAAACTACGTGGAGAACAAGTGCGTTTTGTTTCGTTTCCAGTTTTTTTTCTTGTCCCATTACTTAAAAGACCTGGTTTCAAAGTTTTCACTCTTAAGTAGCTACGCTGGTTGCATGAAAATAAAATTTTATGCACACTGAAATAGTGGAAAACATTAAAAAAATGCAATCAAATCTAGAAATTAAATACTCTGGTAAATAGCTGAAATTTTCTATTTTGAATAGATGCCTTTCCAATACAATTTACAAAAAAAAATTTGGCGAGCAAAACAAAATGCAAAGATTAACTTTTGGTTCAATCATGCGAAGTCCACTTCTACGTGCTAATCATTTCGCTCCAGAAGTAATAGCTTGTTTTTTTAGCATGCAAGCATTAAAATGAACAAATGTCAAAAGTGAATGTGACATGTAGAACAAATCTTTTATTTCCGCTTAGTTTGTGCAGAGCGAGCAATGTTCAATAGTATTTACAGTCTAAAGCTGCCAATGCCATACAAACATTTGGATATTTTTAGCAACACTGGCAGTTATACGAAACGTAATATGCGTTTCAAAAATTCACGGACCAGAATAAAATCAAGATCGGTATAATGCACTGCAAAAGTAAATATACAAGAACAGCAAGTACATAATTTACTTTTGAGTTGGCATGCATGTATGACGATTACATCTCTGTGAGCATGAAAAATGAAGCGCAGTCACAACTGATTATTCAAATACATCTGGAAACGATAGATCTTGTATTGATAAATATAAAAAGGAGTATGGTAGTCATTTGGGAGCAAGCAAAAAAGTCGTTTGGTTCAAAAAAAAATTTCTTCACATTTCGACGGGAAAGCGTAAGTTAATTTAAAAATGGAAACAGAAGTGTCATTCCTTGAACCATACATGAATTTCACATGATAGGAGAATACATAGAGAAGAAAAACATGTGACAGCTATACTTTTTGCTTCAGCGTGCTTGTAAACCATACAAATGAAGTTAAAAAAACATGATGGACGGCTTCTCTGTTTTCCTGATATTAATAAATTACAACAAGAGACCTAGTTTTGCTTCACGTTGCAACACAAATCATAAAGCACAGTGAGACCAACGAATGATTATTATAAAATATCCATTGGTTACCCTACACATGAATAATACACATCATCTCATTTTTTTATATTTTTTTTAGCCAAAAGTCATTTCAGCCTTTAACAGACAGGATATAGTGGAGAGTTTGGATGCAAATCCCATTTGCTTACGTGGCATCAACATCAGTTTGAATATAACATTGGAGACTGGAATATAGTAGTGAAAGCACGTAAAGGGTGATGTTTTTAGGTCATCGATTCAAACATAAAGATAAAGGAGCAGTATAGAAAGGCCATGATAACTAGTAATGTGATATCATTTCTTCCACATATCACATTGGATCAATATTTTTGGTTCATGTCCCCTGTCTACAACTCATATGCATATCTAAGTGCATTTGATTGCTCCGATATAAATATCTAAGGGTGTAATGAATACTTGGAAAGAAATTTTCATGGTAGAGAGAAGCACTTTAATACAGTATTCTTTCCTATTAAAAAAGCCTCAAGCAGCTTGATAAGAACCACATGATCCTTTAAACTACATCTTTATTCATAACTATTTTCATGAGCTTGCTTTCATATTTTTTTTGCTGATTGATCAATTTTTTCCTTTGTCACGACCTACTTTGCCCTTTATGTCAAGTTTTAGTGGAATACAGCAGATGAGATCTTTAAACCGATCACATTTTGAGAGTACATACAGAAAATTCCCACTTTTACCATCACGCAAGAATCACGAAAAAACAGGAATCTAGAACTATGACTGATTACAATTTAGGGAGCATTTTTTTTACATTTCTACGAACATTTCCAAAGTTTAAACCTGCATTCACTCAGATAATGTACATAACATATTCTGAAAGTGAAAGGAAAACATGTTTTTCATTAAATTACTCTGCCTGGTGAAAAAATGTGCGGTATACATCATAACATGAAAAATGAGCGCCGAACAGAGCGTTGTAATGTGCATGTAAATATTACTCTTCACTCACATGCACTTGGTTGCTTGGGCAGCGCAATGAATGCTTGTATATAAAAACACCGACACATAACACGTAGAAATGATTTCTCGTGTGAAACTTGGGACATGATTTGGTTAGGTATGCATGCATGCTTACACGCCAACATGCACTTGACTGATCGAATACAAATGCATATTTCTTTCTACTGGTAAAATGTGTAACAATGCGCAAACACATCGAGTGAGCATGGTCTACTTATAATAGTAAGTCTTTTTTTGTCAAGTCCAGGCAATTTGGCCCATCATAATTATGATCACACAATATACACAGGCTTTTATGGATGACAGAAACAGGCTAATTTATGACATGATAAATATCATGATTACTACACACATGGATTATTTCCTGTACAAGGTGATACTATGGAACAGTGAATGATTTGAAACAGTGAAAATTTCGGAATACACTATCCAATAATGCTGACTAACCAACTAAACAGAGGAAGGATGAAAAGTCGATTTTGTAATGAAAATGCTCGTCATACTAAATTTTAGCAAGTGTGGGTAATAATGCTGAATGCTTACCGAGCTTGACTGGGCAATGTGCTCAGTGTACTGTTTGAATCTGCCGTCTCTGTTTGTGGATTGTCACTCTGGAAGAGTTTCTTGGCCGTGGCTAAAGCACTGCCTATTGGCATCGGCGATTTTGGCTGATATGATGAGGAAATTAGATAGTCTGTAAATAGAATAACAATAGTAAACATTAAACATTTGATTATTGTGGTATTGATTAAAAATATGGATTCATGGAGGAGTCGAGGAAGGTAAAAACAAAATCATCGATGGAAAAAGCACATGCTGCACGAGAAAAATGGTGCAGCCAATATATTATGGTATCTAGATAATTATGATACCATCATCACATCGCGTGTCTTCAAAAGGACACAAAAGAAACGGTTTTTATGAGTTTTTACGTGAGCTGAGAATAAAAGCCCGGCGATTGTTGAGCAAAAGAAAAGAAGCCGTACAAGAGAAAGAAAGAGAGAGAAGAAAAATGCTGTTTTTATGAATAAAAAATATATTGTCAAGGCCAGTGGAAATAAATTTGAACCATCTTTATTTCTATTAGATGTTCCTGCTGCTACTTTCATTTCTCCCTCTCTTTTTTCTCAGGTTTCTTTTCAAGAAGCATAAGCTAAAAATATTTCCATCCACTTTTCAGCCTTAGCGGGGACGGTATGCAGTACAAACTCTATGTACACACACAATAGAGGAGAACTTTCTCTCTACCTTGGGCCAATTTAATTTTTTATGAGACTCTGATTTATGAGGATCCTGTCTAGTACAGATACTGCTTATGTGTGTAGCATTAAGCAAGCGTGCACCTACTCAACTATGACAACTATTTGCATACACATAAGCAGTCATCTTTCTCAGGCAAACATGTACACTGCTCTGTGTGGAAGGACCCTGAACATGGCTGATATAGGCATAGGCTGAATGAGCCTCATTTGGCACAACCAATATACTTGGCAACTTTTTACCTTCTGCGATACTTTCTTCCCACTTTTCAATACTTAAGCTATGATGATGATACCAAGTAAATCTTTCACCCCTGTCCGTAGCTGCTTATACTTTGCTACACACTATGAATTTAGATTGTCTGTACATAAAGTTACGTACATGTATTATCAAGAGTAATAACGGTGGTTTCCTTTGGAAACGACCCTAACTGCACTACAAACTCAATCCTTAAAGCTCCTAAAAGTAAGTTATATTTTAGTCAACAGAATTTGTGACTCATTGTGTATGCATGAGGAAAAAATGTAGACGAAAAGTAACTAAAGCCTTAGTTATATGGTGCACGTTGTATTAGTTAAGGTTCTAAGCATCCAAAAAACTTCACTTTAAAAAGTTTGACTACCATTGAGCTTAGCGGATGGGATGCATTAACTCAAGATTAGAGTCAAAAACTTTGAATATGCATCAATACACTTTTAATGTTCTTAAAGTTATAATAAACTTAACAAAGTTGGCAAAAGTAATTGGTTTCGCAAGTTTGTAACACCAAATGTACACTTAATCAATGCGAAAAAATTAATCAATATATTTTTGTAGCGGTTAGTGTACAGCTCACAATTCACATTAAAAGTAATGTAAAGAATATGTGGCTTGCTATAATGCCACTGCACATACCTACATTCCTTTCCTAACTAACTAACTATTCCACCTAACTACTATCTAACTAATAATACGCAGTTCGTGTACTGCTGTATATTAAACAGCAAAGCACGAAGCATTTATATGCAATCAGTTGATCGGCCCTTCTTCTTGCTTGAAACCAATTATGTAGTATGAATGTCACCTTGGCTAAGGCCGGTAAGGTGACCGTGTGATTGTCTTGAACTTGAACTGGATATGAAGAAGTAGACGAGACGCGTGAGTGACGACTATGACGAGCGGATGATATGTAGGGATGGTTTTTTCGTGGGTTTATCTTCTTCATATTTTGAGATTTTGGATTTAAGATATGAATAGAAAACATTATAAGGCATATAAATTCAGCCAACTAGGCGTTTAAGTTTTACATTCAAACTACAGTTACTTTTTAGTTAGATATTTTGTTTTGCCGGTCCGTTTGGAAACACTTTGCAAATTACTCCGTACCTAACAAGTAGAAAAATCCCATTATGTCGTTTGCTGATATTCTTTAAATGTGAATGTCATATGATATATCACATTGATAACATTCACTTTCTATCAAAACTTCTAATCCACTTACAATAAAAAACATTTTCTCCATGCGTTAGATAAAATTGTATATTCCAAGTTAGCAATGTGGGAGGAAGACTGACGCTTACAACTTGTATGAGTAAACATCACACAAATCTAGTCGTATCGCATTAAGCGAGGGCATGTAGAATGATAAAATGCAAGCAAGACACTGATCCTTACTTGATAAAAAATGAGGACATTCAAACAAAATACAAATGCACACGTTTTCAGGTATTTGCTTTGGGATTCACAGCGCTTCATTACAGTACACAAAGCTACGGTTGAAGCAAAGGGATAAACGTGAACTCTTGTGAAATGGGAGATTTGTTCACGCACATAAAATAAGGCTTACTGTTCTTATTTTTACTAACATTCTAGAAATACCGTGCCCATCATGAATACAAATCCCGTTATATTATTAAAAACACTCATTTACCCCAATGCAAGAATATATGATTCATTTATTGATTTGCCTTATTAATTCATGGCTATGTGCGGTATTCAACAGAATGGATTACAAAAGTATAAATACTTTATCAATTTTCCATGGCTTGAACAAGGGTGGGTTTACTCAACGCTTTAAACTATCTAGAAAATTATAGTAGCTCATATATGAGAGCGAACAACAGTTCCCAAATCTTGTCATGTCATTGTATTATGCAGATCTGTTGAGTACTCATCTCTCATGTAGTAGACTATAAATATATACAGTGTCGATTTCTAACGAGTATTATGGACCACGTTCAGGCTTGTGGTTTGGGTAGCTACAACACAATGTTGCTTACTTGTCACATCCTGAGAGCTGATAGTGTCTGTCAGGCTTAAACGATATTTCTAAGCACAACGAGATTCCTTTTTCTCCAATCCTTTTCACGAGCTTATACTATCAGATGGGAAAGTTTATTTAGCCTTCACAAAATGACTCTAACTATAGTTGTGAGAACGTGAAATCCAAACAGATATATAATGCCTATCGCCTCACAGTCACTAATCCTTTCTCTAATCCTTCTTGTGATTTTTTTTGGAAATGAGCTCTCTTCTGCTAGAATGAACGCTTAAGGTTTGTTTCTAATAATCATGACGAGCATGGTCTATAGTCACTATTTTAAGTGTGTCGCACCAACCAGTAATGACAGTGATGATAATAGCCTCATCTGTAATGGAAAGCAAGTAATGCCATCATGTACAAGTTCAGATTGTAATAACATAAAAGACGTCACAAATGAGTTTACAGATCATAAAAAACATGCAGGTATTTTGTACCTGTGTTATAGAAACCTACATTTGCGGGGGCAAGCACCCCTTAAATATACGCAGTCATACAACTAGACAAGACGCTAGACTGCTCACATTTTATATTCTTTGGTCTCACATCTTACTGTAAGTTCATTGAAATGAATGTAAAAATGGAGAATTGTGAAGAAATAGAAAAAATCAAGATTATCCGCTGATGCATAAAAATGGTTTCATGCGGGTTCAGTGAGTCGATTCTGTGGACTCTGTGTGTACATGCAGGGTAGTATCCCTAATCAATGCCCAGGGTGTGCTCTATGTATGCAAAGATTGTATTTAGAGTTAGACTATTACATACTGACGGACTGGATCCCATGTCATTATATAAGTTCTTTTTTGAATAGACGAACGATTCTACTTGTTAAATAAAAGCTAGTGGCATAGAATTGAGACCGGAGAAAGAGAGATGAAGATACATATATTTAATCTCTTCCTCCCTCCATGCCTCATTAAATCGTCTGCTGGGTATTAAAATGAATGCTTTGGAGACTCCTTGCCTCTGCAAAGTATTCTAAGCTCTTGGTTCCATTCAGACTGGCATAGAAAAGGAGTGAGAGAAAGAGACGAGAACTCACTGTAAATAAATCTCCTAGCCACGTACTTATAGACTACTACACATAATAGATATGGTGAATTATATTCTGTTAATAATTAATAATAAGGACTGCCAAGTCAGCTAGTATTCACCATGTTCTTAACCTGACTGAGGAAATCATGTAGAATTCATTCATACTTATTTTTTATCCGTAGTCACAAAGTTTTACCCTGCACAGCTACGAGTCTACGAGAGAATATTCACTTCGTGACAGCAATATAACAAACAGAAGTAGTATTCATTCCCAAGGAAATCTGAAGAAGCTTTTCAAAAAGTCAATGTTAATCCTCTTCTCATGTTTTCAATTATGAAGATCAACCGTGCATAGTTATTTATGATTCAGCAGATTATGCAATGGGACTATGCATTTGCCAGTTCTCATTTCTTTCCTTAGGAAACACATAAATCATTAGTAATCTCCAACAAACGATACGCAGAGTACAATACTAGAATAGTTATTATTATAGTTGAGACAAGGAAATTATGTGACACAACAGCACACAATTTGATGCACATGGTGGGAGGTACTCATCACCTCAATTATTCCCACACAGTACATAAACACTCATACTCATAAAGTAGATTTACGCACTCATCATCATAATATATGCAGAAACTCTTCATGTTCTCACAAAAATAACGTGTACTTTACCACATCTGTGTATTCCTAACCCATGACATTGTGGCACTACTAAAATTAACGCACGGGTGGTCATGACAATCTGAAATAGGGAGAGGGTGAATAAAATCGTTAACCAAAAAAAGCTAATCTTAAAAACTATGAACGTTCACCACATTGAGGTTAAAACCTTCCCAAATTAATTCCAATTAAATTATATAAAGGCTCCATTGAAGGTAGTGGGCTCAATAAGATTGATTATGATTGTTTACCGACTTTTTTTGCTACCCGAAGTGATAAAAGTAGAATCATACACTCAGACTTCCCCATTTTCGGTTCAACAAATTACAACTTCCCCACCAACGATTTTTTCAGAGCCTGCACTCATCCAACCCTCGCATAATTAGTTTGCGCTTCCAGTGTTACAAGATAGTCTATACTCCTTGTGTTGTATGTAATAGAAGCCAAATTTATTATGTTAAAGACAAGTTCTCTGTTTTCTATAAACACGGAGTAACAGGAAACAGGATGGCTCTGTAGTCCGTAATGTTTATTGCTGTGCATGCCACCATAAGGATCAATAGAGAACCTCTTCGGTTCATTAAGAGATAAATAATTGTTGCCAGAGCTCATGCTATGCATTTCGAAGAGCATGTAAAACACACAGTACATGCGTGCTATTTTGAACAAACACTCGTAAAAATGATTTTAAAATCCTTCATGTATTACGCAGAAATTTATTAACGTTAATTTTAAACTAATAAATGTATGTGGTACTGACAAAAAAAACAAGCAGAATTTCCCCAAGCAACTATGGTCATTTTACCGTGTAAATATCAAGAGGAAAACAAGTATACTTATAAGGCGACAAACAAATAATCTAAGCAGGAGAGCAAAGTTTGGCAGTCTTATACTTTTAGTAAAAGGTTTTAATATTGAACGGCGAAATATTTATTCACCGATAAGTTATGTACATTATATTCAGACGTTTCTCATTCAACAAGCTCTTGCTTTCCATTCCCTGCTTCGGTTTCCATTCACCTGAAAGTGTTGTTTGTGTATTTGCCTTACTCTGTGGATTAAATGCTTTTTGTGTACGTAAAAGGATGCACGATAAAATTGAATGAAAGTGAATCGAAGAAGATGTGCCACTTAAGGGTTAAATACTGTGAAAGCATTCTGCCTCAGCATTCAATAAAAAGATGGTTACTTAAAGAGCTTTCAGGAGTTTTCATAACGACAAGGGATACGACGTTAAGTTTGCTGTAAAAGAGGTTTTAAAGAAATTTGCTGTGGCACAAGCGGTATTAGAAAATCATTGAAACTAGTTTTCTCTCGTGCATTGAAAAGTGCTTTTGGTAGTTAATTAAGTGCACAACGTTTTTCATTTTAATGTTATGGCCGATGAATAGGCTCCTTCCCTGATACATTACTATCTGACCAAAAAATTGCTCCCACTCGCTTACGGAAACTATAAGTATACATTATATTATAGAAAAGTGTAGCTTAGGTTAGTAGCTGAATGTAAATATACGCCCCAAGTGAAAAGTTTTTAGTTTAATGGAAACATAATCCTAACACTTACTTGCTGATTTTTATCTTATAAAGAGACATCCAATGTCACTTGTTTCTTTCGCTTTCAAAGTTAGTGAAAGTATCTGAACAGACACGATCGACCTGTTTACTTAATAATTTTTTACACAGCTTGCTAGCGATACAAATAATGCAGCAAATGGTTGGAAAGTCGGGAAAATTGACTGCAATAAAAGTTAGCTTTTGCACAAACAAGTCGATAAAGATCCTATAAATGCATAACACTTTCCCCGTTCAGTGTTAAAACCAGTGAATGTACTCCGAAATCCTTATTTCACTGGCAGTAAATATTGTCTAATCCAACAGAATTACCATTAGGCATGCACCAAGGATATATTTCAAGTCCAGCCTCCACATCATCAAAAGCGGATATTGAATTTCAGTCCGCACTGTCTAACTGAGTACTTTCAAGAAAACTTGCGAATAGAGTCCCAAAATACGTGAGTAGGTTGACATGCTCTTATTCTTGTGAAACTCAATGCACTCTCCGTAGTCGTAGTAGTCACTTTATTACTTATTTATTCAGGCTCATATGCAAACACAACCACAGTACATTAGAGGGAAAAGCATTTGTGAATAATATAGCAGCGCAAATAAGTAGTTATCAGACTGCTCTGCAAACGTATTTATTCATTCACGTTCGTGCATAGTACACAGAATATGCTGAATTACAATTTGAGGACATTGTCACCTCCCTTAATCAGTTCATGACTACTCTACTGCATCACACAACGTTTCTTCGAGTTACCCAAGTCACATATTGAAGGGGAGAAGCTTTTGTGTTGGTAAAAACTATTGATTCTTTGTCCGAAACCACTGCATACGGCATACAGGAGTTGGAGAAAAAAGAAACATTGCTCAATAATAATAACAATAATTGCTGCGTCACATTTCTAACAAAGTTTGAGTCATCGTTTCTGTCCATTAGTGAAAGTGTAGTCAAACTATGAGCCTAGAATAAACAAGACACTTTTTCTATGATGCATCAGTCACAAATACATATCTTCGTCTATGTATTGTAAACGGTGCCCAGTGAGTCAATCATATTGATCTTACACGAACCATTGACCATGGTCAGCTCTATACTGTACAACTTGTACAACTATACCAACGGAAAGAAAAATCTCGGATAGCCATTGTAAAGTGTATTTAATATATTTTGCTATTGTTACCAGTGTTCTTTATTTATAAATGAAACATGAATGAGCATACACTTAAGCACGTTGTTGGAAATCACACAATGAAAAATTGGGGTGAGTTTTGATGGGTCACTTTTTTAAGCATTGCATGATTTTGAAAGATTTCTGCAGGGTTAAGAAGTGTATTGATGGACGCATTATTTTTTGTGAAAAGATTCCCTCTCCCTCCCTAACTTCTCAAATTGATCCTTGGGAGTGAATGCTTTATCTACGGACTGTATATTTACTTATGGAAAGAACTAGAGCCACAAACAGTCTACGCCAAGCCCAAACACACACATACATACAAAGAGAGAAAGAGAGAGATGTATTCGGATTCATTAAGTACTCGACGCATGGAAAGGAAGATGGTCTTGCTATAGCAACTCAAATCTCATGACCCTTTTCACATCAATCACATTATCGTATTAGTTTTCAATAGTTACAACAAACAACGTTTTCATTCACTTTATTTAAAAGGAGTGGGCTCACCTCTCTTGATAATATTGTATGTACATTACAGTGTGGTGCATGTCAGCCTCTCACAATTTATCCATCAATCTTAAAGCTTCAAATTTATTGTTTGCCAGCGCCAGTTAAGCTGACAAAATACCACATATTTTCTGAAAAGCTCAAACCACCAACGTTTCTCCATTTATTTAAGGAATCTAAAAAATCTTAAAAATAGCACACTGTCCGACTACTATATTTTCTATAGGACTATCAATATCTTAAATAATTTACAAACCTGAGCTACATATTTAGTTGTAAATTTTTTATTGGTTCAGGCAGTCCTGATTAGGCAATACTTTTGCTTTGATATGTAGTGCTTTTTGAGAAGCCCGCTTTAGATTATGAGGCAAATGCTTCTGACCTTTTTTCGCCCCTACTACCCACCCGCAAGTTTTCATTAAAGTGATTCAGAATTTATCCTTTTTAAGGGCAACAACATGTCAAAATGAATGTAAATGACATTATATCATAATTTTTTTACACCTCGTATTCAGCAGTTTGACACTACTCAGGAGATTTGGTGCTCCAAATGAGATTTAGGACTTTGCTATCCCACATTCGCTACGATTTTTCTCTGTATTTTAACACTATCTACCAAAATGTACTTTTAAATAAACACAGGTTTGCGTTATATATTTATGTGAAAGTTTTAGAAGCAGACAGAAGAGCTCTCTTGAGTCCAGAAGGCATTAGTTTTGACTGGAAGATTTATGTGACAGATACTCAGCTGTAGAAAGTAGCGCAAATCAGCAGTGGTAAACACTTGTACGATCACACCTAAATGGAAACTAAAACGTTCTATTCCTACAATCAGTTCAGTTGTGTTGTTGCGTATGAACCATATAAACAGGGTCTGTACACGTAAAATACAATTTGGCCAAGTGAAAGATGTACTATAGTATACTGGATTGACTCAGTCAGTTTTACTACTACGTGCCTGGAGGAAACAACAACAGGATATTCGAAAGATAAATTGACAGATACAAAACTGTCATTCATTCATTCACCAGCAGTCACTCTTTCAGTTAAAGTCTACAGCTTTGTTGATCACACCTCAAAAAAAAAGTTGTACCACACAGGTCTAATGATTTTAAGCTGCCTACTATTCTTCAAATGGCCTTGCTTTGTATAATGTGTGTGTCAGGTTGAACTATTTTAAAATTACGTGTAGTGGTAGTGGTGGTATCGAAGCCTGAGTTTAAAAAGTTATGTTACAGCCACACAATTAGTGTGCCCTTTAAGGATAGAAACACATTGTATTTCTGAACACGTAAAATATTCCATAATAATTCAAAGTTGGACTTACAGCCTCGAGTTCCCATTTCTTCCATAAATCAACAAAAATGTTACTAGCAACAATAACAACAGAATGGAACTAGGAAAAGGGATTAACCGATTTGTCTCTGTAAAATTGACAACAAATATATTTCCTTGGTGGCCCAGAAACGTACACACTAAAATGAATATGGATTAGACGTTGTCGTTTGCACTAGGAGAATTTTTGACGAGTTTTCAACATCAATAGATAGAAAACAATGGGAAATAACGCAATGTGAATGAAACTTAAGAATAGTCACGATCGCCAGGAAGCAATGATTCTCCATCATACAAATGCTATATTTGTAATACATAAAATATGAATTTTTTTATGGAATTCATGCTTACATTTTTTTAAGACTCCTTTATATTTTCCCACAGGTACCAAAGCTACCGTATAATATATATTGAGTTCAGACTACAAGTCTAATATGTTATCAACCATGTACTATGCGACCAGCTGGGTATATTAAATACAAAAAATATACATTATTATGAAAAGATTGTTTATGAAACCGGTACGCACAGTTTACAACAGCTCGTTTACATTTAAATGCATAGTTTACTTATCGGGATACATATTTAGGGGTTCATCATTTTGATCCTTTCATAGCACTATCAATTTCGGATAGGACGGACAGTAACTACACTGCTTTATGCATACAAGCGAATTCAATGAAACCTCTTTTCAACTCACCATTATAGTAAAAGATTGGTGCATATGCTTGCATACGGTACTGACAGTAAGTACAGTATAAATAAATGAAATGAAGTCGACAAAAACTGTAATAGTATTAACAAGGAGAAAAACTAGAGATTTCTCTCTCCGTCTTACTCATAAAAACACTCACGAAAGCTATAAAAATACATGCTAGAAATCTGCGCCATATTTTCCTCCAAAAAAAGAAGAAAATGAAAAAGAAAGAATAATATAGGAGCCCAGGAAATCTATCAAAACGGGTGCCATTACAACAAGAAAACCAATATATACAGCTGAGTACTTTTTGGTTCACAACCCTAAACGCAATGTAATTTAGAAAGAAAGCAATTCACCAAGTCTATGGAAACTCGATACACATTTCTCTGAACACATACATGTATACATAATATAATGCTTACACTAGGATAAAACTGATGGACAGCTATAAGAAACAGATGGAGACAGCAGATGAAGTGGAAACGAAAAAAGAGACAACAATGGGTCCAAAAACTATCTTTTCATTTGACTAGGAGACAGCAAAACAATAAACTTCACTGCTCCTGATTACTTATACTATATGGCCTCTTTCTTCCACTTCCCTAAGTGCAAAGTGAACTTGGTCACAATAATGATCATAATGTGCCACTATAATCTAAACTTCATACGCAGGCTCAAAATAAATTTAAGTGTGTTCATTTCATTTCCTCATCTGTACAGCTTACTTACTACATTGGCCACCCCAGCAAGACAGTGAATCCAACCATAGAACTGAAGATGGAAAATAATTAAGGAGAACTACATTTGGAAAAAGCTGCTCCTTCTGCCACTGCTTTTGTTGCTGCCCCCAACTACTCAACTCAACTTTCTTTCCTTAATTATGACTGTAGAAACTTTTTTAATGATTAATAATTTGCAAAGATGAATAAGACGTTCATATAAATACATAGTGCAAGTGCACAGTCAGACTACATGGAAAGGGTAAACTCTCATCTCCTCTTGAAATTAAACTATTGAATAATATAAATACAGAAGGAAAAGGACAAGGAGTGAGAGAGAGAGGGAAAGAGAGAAGGAATCATCATCATGGCCATTTTCTTCTCTCACACAAAGTCAACCAAAAGAGACATCATTTCCTTCCTTGGTGTTTCGTTTCTGTAGCCAAAATGATATGGTTTCACAGTGACTGTATATACCCACTCTATGATACGGTTAGTATGTATGTGGTGAGAAAAATGTTTGCACTTAACCTTAATACATAATATGGAGCGACTGAAAGTCGTCTTCTTGGTCCTAGTAAATGTATTTTTCAAGTCGCTACAATCCAGTTCCAGTCCTCACAAGCACACACACTCCTTTTCTTATCCCTATCTATTGCATGCTGCGGTATTGGAAGTTGGTGTGGACACATTTGTGTGTACAACAGACCATATAAGTTCCAGTAGAAAGGAGCTCCCATATAATATAAAGCACATATAAAAGAAACTAAAGAATTCCCTTCGTTCAGTCAGTCCCAGCATGAGATGCCCATAATAAGTAAGTACTACACAAGGAATGACTGTAGTCAATGTCTCTCTTCAATCTATAGCAGACGAAAAAAGAGTCTTGGAAAAATCATACAACTTTTTTTCTCATTTCGATGAGCACCCCCTGTCAAAGGAAAACTTGCTGGGTTTTCTTTGGTGACTTATCCATTTTTCCTTTCCTCAATCAAACTCGCCTTTCACGCAAGCTAACCATGTCAAACCATTTTTTCCCATATGATCAAGTTAAGAACGATTTGATCAAGTCAATGAGTTTGTTGTGTACAAACCCACAGAGCTGTAATGTGTGCCCGATAAATAAAGCAACTTGAACAATTCATTCATTTTATTTAGTTTTTATCGTACGATGAGAATCGTTGTTATCGCCAAACTATGCTCTTCAATCCACTTTCCCTGGACAGAGAGTGTATGAAGAAAGTCGTTTGCGAGGGCTTAGCGCAGTCAGCGTCTCCTGTTAGGTTCTGTAGTACAAAGGATGAGAGCAAAACTGTCGTAATTTTTTAAGCAAAATAAAAGTAAAGTTTTTTTATATAAAATATACAAAGCTATAAATTGTAGAGAAAAGAGATTGAACTTGTGTTTGGTCCTACATTACACGAATAACACCAAGACTTCTTTAGATACATTTACAGTTTTGTGTATCTACGATAATGGCAGAAAACCTGTCACGTTTTCATCTCTTTGAAAGTTTGTTTGACATACGACCTTATGTAAAAAAACAAGCATAGGATACGACGCACAACTCTAAAGAAGTTCTCTCTGACTGAGTCCTTTTAATTCAATGAATGATTCTCATACATCTTTCTCTTCTTCTTCTTTTCACAAACCGAAGACATAACAAGTCTTTACGAATGTTTGCTTCTTTATTACTTCGTAGATACAACTGTCAAAACTGATTTTATACGAGATGGACAGTCTATTCAGAAGGCTAAGGTTCCTACAAGTCTCATTACTTTTAAGTGTTAAATCTAAAGAATCATTTTGGCAACATTACTTACTGTCCCAAAACTATATCACACATCTTATAATCTAATATAGATGATTTTTTTTCACTGTCAGTAGGTAATTTCAAAATGCAGCTGTACTATGACTATACCCAAGGTTGGACCTCTAGCAACCCAACCAACTCATTCAGATGTTTAATTGTTCACTTTTAAATTTGCATAGGGTTCAATTACTGGTTCTACAAATACACTATTCTATTCAATATACCGTGAGTTTAAAATTATTTTCAGGTATTTTTTTGCTCTTACAATATTATCAAGCTAAATACAGCAATTTTTCATCATCATTTAAAATCGCCTTTTTTACTTGTACGCAAGGCAAGCTCATCTTGCACATGGGGTATAGCAACAGTTCAGCGCAATTGTCAAATAAAAATAAATGGGAATTAATTCAAATTTTAGTAACTAATAAGATTACGTTAAACCAAAATTGAGTCCACTGCATAAGCCTGATAACTGATAAGGAAGGAGTTAGTTTGGTCGCTATGGGGACCTTGACTATGACTACGTCATTTTGGAACGCACAATTTAGTAACAACAACACAGCTCAGTGCAAACTAATTTTCAATTCGTAAAACTAAGATTGAAAGGGAGATGAGGTTCTCAATAAACGAAACGCAAGAGCGACTCGGGTAATGAGAGAGACTTAAGCAAACCAGCCAGTTAGTTGACGTTGACATCACATATCACAGTGAATTGGCATAAAATAAAAAGTGTTCCCAGTTCCCGATCCCACTTCTTATTATGAAACACTAAATACATTGCGTTGCAGTCTCCCACTCGGAAATAACAAAGACTTTTATGTGAATTAATTGAAAACGAAAAAGCCCAGACCTTGACACGAACTTTAATGCATGTAGCCCACAAGTAATTATATTAATGGTGCCACTGTAGTTCTAATGACTCTTTTTTCAACTTTTCATTCGAGTGATGAAAATCATGGGTAACTCATTCGTTCTCGTATTCACATTATTGATTCATTTGAGGAACAGAATAAGGCTAATTAATTGAAACATGGTGAACGCATCTCTCCGCTCATTAATAGAATCCAAGTTTTCACCATTATGCGAATGGAAAGCCATGAAACTGTAATTGGTTCCATAGATTCTACTATGGTTACTAAGCAGAAACTAATTAGATTAAAAAAATCGGTTCAACTAGCAAGTAAAATATATGCTTGTTTTTTTTCGTGCCATGGAAATACTGATTGAAAAACCTGATGCTATTCCAATCTCCATAGCCATCACATGGGCTAAAAATATTAAATTCCCAAGTTCGTCCGACCTGCCAATTACCAAGTAAAACCATCCAGATTTGAAAATTTTTAAACATGATGTCACTAACCAACTAACTGAAAGTAAGTAACTTCAGCTCACATCTACTAATGCGGTGATTAGAGTTCAAGATAATGTCAAAATAGATGAGACTACTCAAAAACGATCATTTTTCATCTCCACAGTTGTTGCAGAACGAATGAGGTACTCACATATATTACAAATGAAATGAGTATGAACAGAGACAAGTCTGCTTGACTTAAGTCACTGGAAATATTGTTATTCTTAGACACAGATAAGATTTAGTTCCCCCTTCTTAAATAATAAATACATATAAGAAGCTGGGAAGATGCGCATATATAGATAGAAAATAGTGCCACGCGAGTGCAAATCATAATAATAATAAGATGAAAGGAGTAGTAAACTAACTACGTGCGTGTGCCAGATTATTATCTTTATCATCATTATTACAGAAACAAGGCAAGTAAGTGTATCAACAAGCGTTGGGATAGGGATTCCGAGGGTTGGGATTCTTGTTGTCTTGTTTATTATGTGTCTGACTTTTTCATTTTACGCGCTACTTGTAGTATTATCTTGCTGCACTAGACCAACCCAAATATACTACACGAACATAACTACTGACAAGTGAACAACAAGACTACTAAATCTCTTTTTCTGTATCACAGTGTAAATTATTGCTCACCGACACAAACCCCCTATATGAACTTTTACGTAAACTGGTAAACTCACAAACTTATAGGCTTGAAGATAAAGTTTGCAGAAACACTGGAGTGCAACTCTCAATATTATGTGCTTACTGCGGCGCGCCATGCAGAGAACCGTGTTCCAATCCTAATTGCACCATGCGGGTGTACACATGTAAAACTTAATGAGCTATTTCCTTTTCAAGTGAAATCCCATTCTCCACTTTCTATGCATTTTTTATGCAGAATACATCTTTATCTTAACTATGAATTCAAAGTAAACTAAACTTGTTCGTACAAATGTATTTTAGTTATCGCGCTGTATTCCTTGGAGTGCAAACTAAATCTTAATTTTCTCAATTTGCATCATTCAAGTAACGGTTAACAAGTAACGGTTTCCAAAACGTATAAAACTGGTGCAAGTCTGAAATTGCATGCAGTATATGTAGACCGCAGCAGTTACCATTTTTCCATGCGTTTTGGAAATTTTTATAGAATAGGAAGTCTTAGAAAGCTAGATAACACTATTTATTGCATGAAGAAAATCTTCCAGAGTTTCTAAATATGAGAATATGATCAGTTGCATCACGAAAAGCTTAAGTAGTTCCCTACTATTACCTGTGTACTTTTAAAAGTGTGGTCAATGGCATTTGATTTTTTTTTAAGTATGACCTTAAGCAAGAGGAAAAAGTATAAACTATACACTTTTTAAGCTGTTGGATGTTACTTAAATACAGTTTAAAAAAAAGTTTAAACACCTAAGTGGTCCAAGTTTGTGGAAGTAATTGTTTCCATGTAATTTCCAAGTCTTTGAATGTAATTGGATATAAAAAGTTGATGCAATAAAGTGCTGAATTAGCTATCTCTGAGGAATTAAAAACGCATTGCATACCACGCAGAAAAGTTTCGATTACAACACTTTGGTGCATACCTAAATTTCAATAGGGTACAACTGCTCTCTTTCAGCTTTTTTTAAACTTCACAGATAAATATCTAGTACTCATTTCAAATTGGTCAGCACCATCAAGAAAGGCATAAATGTTACACAGTCGTTAGTATCCTTTTTTTACTGCACCCGGTGCTTCTGAACTGTGAGTGAACTTAATTACAATATTTTATGTACAACTTCTGCTGATACACATGGAGCTTGTGTACCATAAATAAAAAAACAAACTTAATTACTAACCTAATTGAATGACGCACAGCTGAAAAGTGAAGTCAGCTTTCACAGTTCCAGCGATCATATAAAATTCATTAAAATAACTGGGCATAATAATTACTCTAATCAAATTTGCAACTGGATGAAACCACAGATAAGGTAATTAAAATATGTTACACAATATTAGTTGAGCAAGAGTAGAAAACGCATAATAAAGCAAATTACTGCTGTTAAATTTGCATGAAACAGCGGTGAAAGGAAACGGAAATCCAAAGGAAATGCATTTACAACAGAGATACGGCTTTCTTCAGCCGTTCTGTACATAAGCCCTGCATAACACAAAACGCTAAACCAGATGCTAGGAAACGATATTCACCTGTTCTACAAACTACAAGAGCGATAAAACACGTATAATTACGTACACATGAAGAAATCAATAAAAACGCATGAATGCACAAGCATGCATGCTTTGCGATGCTCTTGCATGTAAAAGAAAAAAAGATGCAAACTTGAACCCAAGTATACCCTGCTGGGTAGACGAAAAGAAAAAAAAATCACTCGACTATAAAACCTAGTTGAAGCCATTACGACTTACACTCGCGTGGAACTGCCTCCATCTCTGACATTATATTATTAGCCAGTACACACTTCCTTCACAACTTTGGCAATCTCGTGCATGGGAAAAAAGGGAAAGCGTAAAAAAGAATGAACGCGAAACAAATGTAAACACACAGACTAACTAACTAACAGGCATTAGACATGTCTGTCCGCCACCACTAGAAAACACTATGAAGTATAGGAATTAATCAGACCTATAGTGTTTACCTGGATAAAGAGCTTAAAACATTGAACACCGTTCACGCAATCCCTTCGCACCTCATGTACTGCGCGATAAATTACATTCTTTTCTGGCTATTACGGCTGACTCGTGCTATACTGCCTGTGTTTCCCAAGCACATTTATATCACCAATATAACAGCAAATTCTATGACTACAAAACTAACCTAACCCACCTCGGATACATTTATGTGGGTACTAAAAAGCTTGTCATGGGTTTACTACTTTAAGCACAGGGAGTATATAAAAATAGAAATAAATTAAAGTTCACATGGCTAAGCACAAATTGGACGATAAAAATAGAGTCTATATATTTATTTGCTTTGTGAATAGCTTTTGCTGGTCTTGATGTGATCAACAAGAATGGTTAGTAATAAATGTAATTAAGTAATGAATCAAGAATCAACTGTATTCATAGGTCATTGTTTATAGAAATCCTAGCTGTCTGTAAGTTAAAATAATGTCATAAACACAGTCATTGCACAGCATGAGGTTAGGTAATAATTCTCAGAATTATTTTTATGAGAAAAACATGGCACGTAAGAAGTAATTATAGAAAGAAAGGATTTTTTTCTATTTTCTTTACCATATTCTAGGAGATTACTTATGCAGAATTACGGGCAGCAGCCTGCTGTCACTTTTCTAGATGAATGTCAGAACTGATAAATAAGAAATTGAATGGCTTCCAGCAGTAATTTTTTATATGAAAGATATGACATGAGCTTATACTTTTGGCTTTATCATTTTATTTACGAATGTTAAGCGTTGCATAGGGAAGGTTATGGCTACATATATCTGTGCATCACATCAGTTTCTGAATAATATAGCCGCTGATAGTGCGTTTAAAACAAAGCCTTTTGTATACTTAATGCTTACAAAAGTTTTGGATTGTGTAAAGGACGTTACACAACGAAATGGAGTTTGAAATTAAATATTTACGGGCTTGGAGCTAGAATAAAGTCCATGTCAAACTTCCTCTTATTTTAAGCCTTTACAAACTTCCATTTTTGTACATTAGACACAAAATTACGTAAAAGGCAATCTATCAATGCTATACAACTTCTGTCACAGCTGCACTCACATTTAGAAATGCTCATTTCACTCAAATCTAGCTAAATTTAGCTCCAATAATTGAAAAAGAGTCTACTAAATTGGTAATGACGAGTAAAAGTAGCGATGGAATAATATCAACTATGTACTACGTCAAACAGTTCAACTGAATTCTAACTTCAGAACTATAAGTGGCCAAATAAACCTGAAGGTCAAGCATAGAAATAAGCATTTGCACCTGATATATCTCACTTTTGGTTCTATTTTTATTACAATCGATGCAAGCTCATTGGTGTGATGTACACTGGAAAACCGTATGACTTGCAACCAGTACTGCCACATGTTACTTTATACTTTGTATTTCTAAATATGATGTGCATATAATTTATAGTTTTTGCGTACTCCTTACAGTCTTGACGTCAGGAATAATAAATTAGCATTCTTAAATTAGAGCGACTGAAATAGCTGAACAACTAAATGAATCGATTTAATAGAATTACCGTCTCATGAGTTCTGCATGCCCACACGGATGTGAATACAGTCCAGAATATTTTTTTCCTTATAGTTGCTTAATAAAAATGATACAATTTTTCTTGCAGTCATTCGTTAGATAATAAGTTGACTATTGGGATTTTCCTTTATGTCCTGCTCATAATAATAATCCCATTTTATTTTGTCAGTCATCAGTGGTTGATGATTACGACAATGCAGTGAGTACATTTAAATGCACTCCTTTTGAAGAAATAAACGTAAGAGGGCTTTTTCTCTGCATAGAAGGAAGGGGAAGGCGGAAATAAATTATGCAAGAAGCAGTACCACTTGTCAGACAAATGTTTTCAGCTCTAGTTATCAACAAACATAGGAATCCTTTAATGTAATTTTATGCAGTGATAATCATAATGATGATGGTATCCTTATATGAATTGATATTGCATTGTGTACAAGTGCTTGCTTATGGAAATTTATAAATCGTCTGGTTTTCATCACTTATTTCATATCTGAAAGTACATGCCTTCATGAATGTGTAATGAAGAGGACTTATAAAAACTCCTACACACCCCAGCAGTGTATATCGCATAACAATGAGCTCCTTGTTAAAGTTTTGCCTCCACTACTATGCAGCGAATGGAGATAATAATGGTGAGCCATTTTTAAATTAAATTTCTTTCTCAATGGAAATGCCATTAGTATATGAACTAACTAGAATTTGTATTTATTGCATTCTCCTTTAGGCGTATACGATGCCGCGAATATTAATAGCTACAATGAACTGAAAATCTCTAAACAAATGCTATAGTAATGTCCTCGTGATAACAATAATAACAATAACATACACATGCATGCAAACTGCTCCGACCATTAGATACATGAAGCTAGGGAGCAAAAGATACTGGGCTAACTCAAATGTGCAGTCCCTTGTTTGCTCTCAAACTGGAAAGTCAAAATATGAATCCATGTATTCAAAGAGAACAAAACAACAGTCCCTACAGTTTTCAGGCACTATACACTGTACTGTGTCTTTGGAGGAAAAACGTATGTGCAGCACATAGTCACAGGGAAACCTTTAGTGAATGAATTGACGAGATGATGATTATCTTTATAGCTACCCTTACAGATAAACATGTGCTCTTCTCCTGCCATGTCACCAAAACTAGCTTTTGGCCGTATCTACTCTTTATGCATCGTATTTATGCATAAATGCATGTTACGTTTGTTACAGAAACGTACATGAAATTCGTTCCAAAAAGAATGGAAAAAGAAAAATGAGCGAGAGATAATTTTGTCCTCAACCACTTCCGTCCATGATATCCCTTCGTTAAATATATTGGTTTATTAGTCGTTATTACTGTAAAAGAAGGTTTTAAGCTCTACAGACACAAACGTTATATGAAAACGAGTCGGAGCATATAATGGAATTGATGATATTTATCTTGAGGTTTTCTAAAAGGCCATAAATATATTAAAAATTCACTATGGTTATATAAAAACTTGTCAAAAATGTGTTTTTTTTTTTTGGCAAAAGTCCATGCACAGTTAATATTTTATCATTTGCATTTCCAAAGATACACAAAAATGAATGCGTTGGTGTGGACTTTAAAAGATTACAATTACTAAGGTCTATATTTTTTAAGAAACTTTGCTAAGAAAAAAAGGAGCTAATAAATATGCATAGGTTTGAAACAAACATTACTGTATCTCAAGTTGTACCGTTGCGCGTTTGAATACCACACAGTAAAAATATGCTATTTTCCCTATCATTATAGATGAATGCATAAATCACGATTGAATTGCTCATTTTAAGTCATTTCTCAGATCCAAAGTTTTCATCTTAATAAGGGTTCTCTCCAAAATCATACTACAACGGTATTTCTCCATTCCTTGATAGTCTCTAGTCTGACTGAGAGAGCAAGGCAAACTATACACGTACTTCTGGCACTCAATAACTTTCTTTATGATGAGCAAGAACTACTGTGGAGAAGCACTCACCCCATTCAGTGTGCAAAGCAGGGCTTTTTCCCACTCAAGTCGTTCACTCACTCACTCTCTTCCTCATTAACCCAAATGAGCAAGGAAGTTTGTCAAAAACTTCCTTGTATACACATAAATCGATGACTCTACAACTCCTTATCCTTTACCTAAAAGCTCATTTGACAAATATCACATGCAAAAATTTTTTGGAGGGTACAAAAAAAAATAGAAAAATGCTTCAGGATGACATTTAGATTTTACTGATCCAAAACATGCGGTCGACTCTGCATGAATGTTATACAATAAAGACATTTTTCTGCAGTTTTATTGATGAATAGGCTCCTTCAGCAATTGCAGTTGATTTACTGTTGTACAAATGAGCCTAAACAGCATGATTACACTTTTCAAGCTTCCACGGATGCATCTTCACTGGTTCACAACAGTTTGAAATATTATGCACGCCGCATAAGACACAGTTTTGGGCTATATAAACTTTAAAAAATGAGAAAGCTAAATATCTTTACTGCATGTTAAAATTTTGGAATTTTTTCGAAAAAAACATCCTGGTGTGATTTTGGAACTAAAACTGTTTTCACGGTCTTAATTTAGACACAAATATAATATCATCTACAACTAGAGTATTTTAAGGATCCGAAAAGGGCGCAAGCCCATTTTCTCTTTCACCAGACACGCCTATACTATGTTACTCGCAATGCAACCACTAAAGCATAAAATACTCTACATTAGAATATAAATTGGAAAAAGTACTGTTGGGATTCACATGGCTTATTACAATAATAAAAAGAATGAATGCATATCTTTATTATAAAGTATGTCATGTGATGAAAACAAGTTTGTAATATGAGTGCAACGAGCCATATGAAATTCAGACCGATTGAAATTCATAGGGGACCTGATAAGCTTAATAGTAATTTGTAATTTTTCCAGACGGGATGAACATGAGAGCTCTTTTTACATTGTTCAAATCTCTAACTATAATTGTACTCAAGCGCGTCACATATATTGCACAACAGGACCATTTTTGTCGCATAGGATGTTGTATACAAAAAGTTACCCTACAGTCAGTCAGCCTTTGTAACTAACAAATTTTTACTGTGCACACAATAATCCTGGGTACGATGATGCGAATGCACTCAAGTACAGCTAGTTAACGTTTGCAAGTGCCTTTTTTTATCACTATACAGAGTAAGTATAACTAGTCTATTTATCGTCCGATCTTAATTTCGACTTGGTCCTTTCTTGCTTGCATGCTGTACCGCTCATCTGATGATGAGTGGCACACTGGCAACAAAAGTGTCGGATGGGACAGACCAGTTTATTCTATAGATATACTAACAAGAAGCGCAAAGACGACGGAAGGGGATGATGATGATGAACTTGTACATACAGTTATTATAAAGCCAGAGGAGAGTTAATTTCAGCCAAAAAGGAATTTATCATTCCCCTCTTCAATGAGTTGTATATGCTCATAGGGCTCGCACCCTAACTTGTGTATATACACCCTGTGGACTCTTTTCACTTTTAATGGCTTTTGATTTGCACAGTATTACATGTCATACATTTGTGCCTCATAGGCATCATATTGACACGAAACTCAGTACGGACGAACGAGTCTGCACACATTCAAATATAGCCTGGACAACAAGTATATCCAATACGAATTCGAGCTGCAGGAAAAAATAGTTAAGTCTTGTTCACCCCTCATTTTCATTGTAGTTGTGTGGATTTGAAAGGAATATTTCTACCCAATACTCATCAGTTTAGTCATCGTAATCATAAAAGTGAATGGTCAAAATGATTTGGATGGATCATTTAGTTTAATTTTGTGAAAAGTGGAGATGTCAAAATATTTCACAGATGGATAATTTCGGCTAGAAAATCATTTATTGATAAGACTACAATTTTTTACTAGTCTGAAGTGTAAAAACCAAGTAAAAAAATTTCTCTGATGTTTATTCCAGTCAAAAGAGCCTCTTTGAGCCTCAATAATCTGTATTTTCCGTTTTATATGAACGCAAATGACTCATCATTCATGAAACGAAAAAGGAATGAAAAACATTCACACATTACATACACGGCGCCAATAAGATCCCCCTTGTTTCTCATAATATTAGATTTAATAAAAATGAATGAACAAGTTGTGCAGTCTGCTTTGGATACTATTCTTATTTAACTTGTCAATGAAGTTTGTCAACTCGTTTCGGCCTTCAGCCCTCTCAATTTGTGAATACATCAATATTTTTATGACAAGTGTGTGCGTGTGCTCACACATCCGCGTTTATCATTTGTGCAGGCGCGCGAGAGTAAAGAAAATGTACTCCAACGGTGATGATGATCGTCTTTTTTTATACACAGAACGGTCGTCGTCTTTTTTTCTCCTTCAAGGCACACGTTCCTTGTTAGCTCTGGCAATGGTAAATGAAGACCCCGTAGTTTGAAAAGTACATAATGAACCTACTATATATATACATAGATGTTTATAAATGTGTACACTCACTGTAAGGCATCATTATTGATATCTAGCTTTTATACTTGGTCGTAAAACTAACTTTCCCTGTCGGTTCTCCACGCAAACAAAGTAAGTTAAATAGACTGAACTATACAACCGTGAATACATGGTTTACCTACGACTGGTTTCCATTATGATTGCAACTACACAAAAACCATTTACAACACTGTTTATAGTCCGCTAGGCTTTGGGAACAGAATCATATAGAACGCACACGTAATGGTGATTATGTGACAGAGCAGGTTTCCATTAGAATCCAGTCTGAAATGACTGCCTACAGCGTACAAGGACAGCTTTGGATTGAGTCAGAGTTAGCAGAAGGGTTTTTCTCTCCTCCTAATATGAATAGATGGATTGCGAAAAGAGAAAGGAGCAGAGAAATGCACATATGAGGAGGATTGACTCATGCATTGACTTTCCAGCGCTTAACTCAGTTAGATTGGACTTGTGTAGTTAAATCATGACAACGTAATTAAAATGATTCTATTCATTTCGTACAAACTTTATTGTCTGTCTTTATGTTCCAAGCGATTCCATTAAGCTCACAGTCAATTTCCTAATTCCTATCCATTTCAATTTCCATTCTCATGAAAACACTAGCTGCAACTTTAATGCCGTATTATTTACCTCCCTGTGTACCCAGATCACTACGTATGCAGAGCTCACTGCACACAAGATTCACACAGAATATACAAAAGTCCTTAACCCTGCGAAGAGACTTTCTAAATAATCCTTAGTTTCCTATCTCTTATCATCAAAGCAAACCTGATCCTTTTAATTAAATATGGCTAATGTGACTTGCGAACCAATTTTATAACCTTCCAAACAATATGAACAGTCATGAACCCCAAACCTAACTAACCTAAAATATCTTAAACAATACTATGCATTTGTAAACTCATGCGAGTATTTTGTGAAGTGAAAGTTCTTTACATACACAAGCAAAACTGTACCACATACACCTACTGAAATTGAAGTAATCTCACAAACAGCTTCTGGGACTCTGTGATTAAAACAGCTTAAATTATTTATTTGCATGCGCTTGAGTTTTGGAAACTCACTCAATCCACCTGACATGATAGACAATGCACAAGGCAAGTTTAGACGTGTGAGTGCACGTAATATCCTCTGATAAAGAGAACCCCAAATTTATCTCTATACTTGGTAGCCTTATGAGTTTGGATGACACAAGGGAGCTCTTGAATCATCGCCACTATCATCATTTCAATGTTGAAAATCTGCCTATATGCATAAACTTTAGAAGGAACTAGCTAACTAGCTAACTAACTAACACCATGGCATTAGCTCACATGATTTAATTTACTGTGAGGGAGATAAATTGCTGTTATATGAGCTCCCTTCTACCTATTCTTAAATAGACACCAATTACATAGCAGAATCCATTTGCTCGAGTTAATTGAGACATATACATACACAAGCCAAGTCCACGAGAAATCTAGGATTTCTGTGCATATGGTGTCTATAAAGACAAGGGAAATCCCTGGAATTGGTCCTGCTCACCGAATACGCATAGCTTATACAATACTATAGCTATATAACTTTTAGTAAGTTCTTGCACTGGAAGCCAAATGAAAACCACAGCATCAGTAGGAAACGAAGACACAGAAACCATCAACAATGCAGTGGTGAGTCTGGAGAGTTAGTCACTGGATGCAGAGAACCAAGGGAGAAACCTTACACTCAATAAAACCAATGGAGTTGAGTTGGTTGGCTAATGATGATAATATGATCTTTTGTTCTTCATCAACTCTATAGACTTGCTTCACCTCGTAGCATGTGTAACCAACAGTGTAGCACGCAAATAGCCATAGTAGAGATACAACAGATGAATCTCTGAGTAAGTACAAGTTGGTTAGTACTTAATAGTAGTTGCTTTAGCTTCATAAGTGAATTCTTTTGGGTCGCTGTTGTTCTACCAACTGGGCTCTGCTGTGCATCATCATCGATCCCAATCAATTTTATCTATACGCAAGATGAGGATCCTAAAAAAGGAAAGAGTGGAGATTGCAAGAATTACGAGAAGTTTTCAGCTGCACCCTTATACGTATTTTATCTCCCATCTACTGTCGAATATGATATATGCGTGTACTCTGTCTTCTCAGAGCATTGTTCTTAGTAACTACTTCTTTTATATACAGACTGCTTCCCAGTGTCACTTTTGGGCATTGAAGAGAACAAGTTTTGAAGTCAGTCAATGACACTGGTGCAACCAATGACGAAACGACCTCTTCTTTCCTAATTATGAACGGCGTCAACTGGAGCGTAAATAAATTAGTGAGAAGCCTCCAAATGAACTAAATGGCTCTCTAGCATTCACATTTCTGAGAGCTCAACTTCTCCACCCTTGAAGACGATCTGTCTTCCTTTGTACAATTAGGTTAACATCACATCTATCTCCTTCTCTGGCTCATTCCAGCTTTATTGTCTTCCCATGCTTGTAGCCCACAACAACCTATTCTGAGAGTGAAACACACAGTAGTAGTACATGGTGAGTAGAGTACAAATACAATAGTACCAGTTTGATTCATAAAAGAGAAAAATTCAAGAGCTACAACTAACGTGGAACACACATACTTGAGTTAGTTACTTCCTTGGCTAATGTACGAGAGTAGAAACCAATTTGCTCAGAGCTAAAGCGATCTTATACTGAAGAACGGAACACGTATTGTACTGGAGATAGAAGTAGACAGCAAGGGAAAGAGTTGAAAATTAGGAGAGTTATTTAGCAATTTCTTTCTTCACAAGTGAACTCCGCACTGCCTCTAAAAGGAATTAAGACAAGTCTGACTAATTTTTTAAGCAAGTATGTTTACTGCTACCATTCCACGCCAAGTTCACACCAATCGAGCTGAAATAGTGGATGCACCTTCCCAACAGCTGCCACACCCAATCTTTACAAATTAGACTTGGGTCAGCTCGCAGCTGACCCATTCAACAGAAGCACCCTGCCTTCACTCTTCTACACAATCGCTCTCACTTTCTATACTCCTCGTTATATTTTTCAATACATGTCTGTTCGTAGGTATCTACAAATATTTCCCATTATCCTCCCAGACAGAGTGGAGTGCGAAATCCATGGAGATACAATGCCATAAAGTGAGTAATGATGAAAAGCAAATCACACGCGTTGGTGTAATAGTTTTGATGACGTTTTTTAAAAATGCAGGCCCTTAATGTAACTAGTGATCCATCAATAGAACTATTATAAAACTTTAAAGCCGATTTCCATTGTACTTCAGGGATATGAGCTTTCCATGTATAGTCCAACCGAGTAACGACAAAAATTAAATATTATGAACACACAGTTCATTTTATGCATAGCATATTCCCAGCTAATGCGACTACAATACTCGGAGCAAAAAAGCATTTGTGTGAATATTAGTTTCTTTGTCAGCAGTGGGAAAGGAGCAGAGTTATGAACAAAATGAGGAAAATAGGGGAGTGTCAGCTCCACGACCACTTATCCCAAAACAGAGCGGCTATACCACTAATACAAATAAATAAATAGGATGAATCATCTCATCGTGTCCCATTCTTTCAGCTCTATGCACCACTATACCATCATTGTTGGCTACGTCTCTGTACTATGCGTTCAACTATGACGCACAAAGGAGCAAATATAAGCATATTGTATTAAGCAAACAGAACCGTTGTCTATATGGTATAGTTTGTGCTCAATTGTGCCAGATACCAGACCAACCTCCAGATACAAGACCATATGAATGGAAATCATTTGGATTTCATTTACCTTCGATAGGTACTACTACTTGGGAGCTTTATTTCTTTAATTAACCAAGCTAATTGGAAGACACATCTGGAATTGATTAAAGTGTCAATTGAAAATGTATAATTGTTATATACAGTCAGAAAATATGCTTCCATGAAGTTCATGCTGGTGGATACAAAATACGTAGTTGTGAGTTGCAGTAATGATGAAACCTACTTCACAGGACTTCATATGACAAATAAATACAACCATAGCAAACTTTTTCCGGTCGTCAGCTGCTAAATCCAAAACATTTCCCCTATTTCATTGTTGGCATATCCTTTGCGGTTAGTTATCTGCAGTGACATTCCAAGCTCAAGTGTAATTCAGCTCACCAAAGGTACATATAAAAAAACCCTTGCTGCGGTCTACTTTAGTCAGTTGTTAAAACACTGACGGTTCTTGCATTGAATCATTTGTAAACCCGCTATCCCCATGACACAAGAATGGGAAAATTGTGCACAGGGCTCATCATCATAATATAAATCCGTTAGACATATTTTATCCGCTACATATAACTCGAGTGTTTAGCGAGTGGGTACAAATGTGAGAGATATTTTCGATCAATCATAAGCTGCAAAAGCACCCTTTGACTCATTGTAAAGAGGCAAAAAATTGGAGGACATAAAATACTCCGTGGGAGTGCAACTAATATTCTACCAGTTACAAAGCTATGCACATAAGACTGCATACATAAAACATACATATGGAGAAGAAAAAATGCTTTGGAGGGAGCGAAAAAAAGGCTGCTTTACATACGTACAAAAGGCACTCCTGTGGACCTTTGTCAATACACGCAGTTTCATTATCAATCATGAGTCAAAGGAGTAAACCTTTACGAACATTTCACTTTCTGTCACAAAACTACACCTGGCAAGGACTTATTAGCTGCTAGATAACTGACAGCGCAAATGTGTCCCTGTGACTATTAGATAGTATAGTATAATGAGCTTTGTTTTAATGCACGTTACAAATACAGAAGGAACCTCGTAAAATGTTCATGAACGTATGGTAAACACCTACTTTAAGATGTGAACTTATACTTTTGTTTTGCGTCAGTGTCAGCAGTATCGTTAGTAGGCTGGTAGGTTTACCCTTCGTTTAAGAATTGATAACTTATGGGTTCAGAGAAGGAAATGTTGACAAGGCTAGTTTTCAGTGATTGTCAAATGAGATGCTAAGACCCTACGATGCAATGCAGGGAGATATGTGAAAATGTCTAATGAACAGCTTCAAGCGGCTTAAGTATGTAAAGCATCTTTAAATGTAACTAATACCTCGGTCCAAGGGTTTTACACACAGTTCACCAATTTGCTTTATGACATGTTGTGAGAGTTTCTTTTCCCATTTCATCTCTCCAATGGAACGTAGTACATACATATTTTTTGTCCATGGTGTGAGCAAATGAGAGTTACATAGCTTTTATCAACTCACTTTTGACAGCATCTGTCTGTCTTCAAATTTAACAGCTCCCGATTCATACTAGAGTACTAAGGGGTCTTTATTTTATGTGTCTCTTTTAAGCTGACCCCATAAAACATTCAAATGTGATAAAATGACAGCTACAGCTTACTACTTGAAAGCTTTAAAACAGTTGACCCGCTGATTTTTTCAGATATTCAATCTAGTACGTTCATATCAACAGAATACTAAAGCACAAAGGTGGATCTGCCACTAAGACCACTTATGTGCTGTATCACTTACAATAATGAACCATTTAAAACTAAAGGAAAACTGTCCTACAAATGCCTTTCAAAAACTTTACGTTAGTAGGATAAAAGAATGTCCAAATTTAAATGAAATTCCGTCAAGTTTCAAGACGAAAAATTCTTTGCAAAGGCTTGACTTACTGTCATGAAAAAAACAAGCTATGATATTCATTAAAGTGGTATGAACATAAAAAATACATAAGCATAAAAGTCACTCTCAGTAGAGGCCACCGACTCATTAAGATTACATAGTACTTAATCTATATGTGAATGATATGTTTAGCTGGTTATGTTGGTGTTGGTACAAAAAACTAACGGCAAAGTAATAAACTAGCTAAATAAATCACATAACTCGCACTTTCAAAGATTTATATTAAACCACTTATTTAAAACATGCCAAATGCAAGGATATTTGAAGCCTGTTAATCATTGCAAAAGTTGAAAACTCAATGTCTGAAATAATATTTTAATGCACACAAACATTGCGGATACAAGGAGAACATGATTATGAAACTGTCAACTACTATTCCGTTCTATAACAAGTGATTTGAAAGTTGATAGAATTATTATTAAATGGATAGATTTGACAAGGAAATGAATGCAAGGGGAATGGAAGTAGGGCTAGGTTTTCTAAACATGTACAAATGAAATGAACCTTGGCATACATGACACACACATACTACTCGTATGAATGAATTGGATTACGAGAGGAATGGAAGGTTCAACTCACTTATAATTTGATATAAAAAGAGGGATTTTTTCCTGTGGATCCCTACTAAAGTTGAATCAGAGTGTCCTGATTTGACTTACTGAAATGAAGTTACAAGAACCTATACATTTAGAGGGAAAAACGACCATGATAAAAGCTACGCTGCAATATTAATCTGCGAATGGATATAGACTGATATTGTCTGTACATTTAACAATACTAATAGTATAGTAGTGGATGTATACGAAAAAGATAAAGTAGTTTGTTTGACTAGAATCATTAAATGAAGTTACCAGTAACTAAGTAAGCAAAAAAGGAAGCAAATTTCCTTAGTAGCGTTCACCATCACTATATAAATTCATTTGCTTTAGATCAAATAAAGGAAAAAGGATTTGATAAGGGGTTGATAAGCGTATATCTCTCCTATAGAGATTTTTTTACCTCGACTTTCCAGATTAAAAATGAATGAAAGGCCTCATGTTTCCATCCTTGGAAATGAAATGAAGTGTGAGAGCAAGTGGAATTGATGTGATCTCTATTCAACAAAGACTGGCTTCCATGGTACACACAGATACAGTAATTGTGAGGAAAAAGCAAAGCAACTATTTCATCTATTTTTTTCTTTATCGATCCTAATCAAAGATCCTATTGTATGATAAGGCGAATATCACTGGTTTCCTTCAGCACTTATATAAATAAGGTGGAGAAATAGT
>Ga0210040_10001428_pt1 | contig 36073 bp, 27 predicted proteins | sample CryGeyCG12114_NA_FD_185462 | JGI IMG/M metagenome (GOLD analysis project Ga0210040, IMG submission 185462) | Groundwater microbial communities from aquifer - Crystal Geyser CG19_WC_8/21/14_NA (SPAdes) (version 2) | ecosystem: Environmental > Aquatic > Deep subsurface > Groundwater | place: USA...
ACTTTGAAAATGAGCAGTTGCCCTATCTCCCCCATGTATTCAATTTTAGAATTTTCCCCCCACTGGGGTAAGCACGCATTTTTTTCAAAAACTGAAATAGCTATTCGATGTAGAATTTTAAGAGCTACTAAACTTAGGTTTCATCTCAATTTTTTTTTCGCCAATGCAAATCCGATACTGTCCTTTGAAGATGCTTATTTACATGTGAATGTGTTTTAATTTGTGTTCCAGTATCGCCGAGGATATATGAAGAAATGTTTGGAAGTAGAGCGACTTCAGATTATGACAGCACTCAAAGATAAGAGGATTAAAGAGTTGGAAGCGCATATTGAAATGCTGTCGCTAAGTGGAAATAAGCCGGTCACTACACATCGTCAGCAATCTGTTAGATCGTAATGACATTGCATCCGGGGAGACCATGTTGGAAAAAGCTATTTCAGTGTAGCCGTAATTAAAAAGTCGAGTCATTTATATATTAATCCTACCAGGAAAAAAAAATTAAAAATTAAATGTGCAGTGGAAACTGAAGCCTTTCTTCATGTGTTTTTGCATATTTACTAAAGCTATTGCGTGCAATTTTGGGAGCTCATTATGTAATCTGCTAGCAGTCAGACATAACCTTGTTTTTTTGCTCTGCTTGAAGATTATCATGTGTGTGAGTATTTTTTAAATACATGTATAATCGGAAAAGGTCTTTATTTGGCTAAATGCGATGCGATGCGATGTTTATTTGCAAAAAAGACCAGTCACAAACATTCATTGTAATTAGATTATACTCAAAGAGTTTGAGATTGATCATTTTGTTATTAAAAGCAGACTTATATAAGTGTTAAATCAAGTTAAATGATGTGATTATTGCAACTAGTTGTGTGAAATGCTCTGATCTATATAATTGTGTTTTATTTAATATAATTTTACTGGGATTTTTATTCAATTTTTATTATCGTATGTACACTGTTTCCTTCGAAATGTACTTTCATGTAGTATGAGTGAAATTTTTGGAAAGCCTCAACGACTGACAATTGCTCTGACATGTTGTTCAATTCTGAATCACAATGACAATGCTATAGCAAGTTTAATGAAGTAATCGTATATTTTTACAGTGGGATCCTATACTCATGAAAGGGAGAATTATATTATAAAAAGGTATAGAATGGCAGTTTTTTAATTTCAGATTTTCTTTCCTACCAAACTATGCAATGAAACAATATGTTAGCATTTAAAGCAAATACTGTGGCGATCATTGTCTCTTTTCTGTGAACGTTTTTGTACACTAACTCACCAGTCAGCACAAATTACTGGTACGGATAGTTCATTTAACAAATGCTTTCACTTTCAAGCGCCTATGCAACTTAATCAATCATTTCATAGTTCAATAAATATTACAGGAAACTTTGATAACATTATTACATAACACTTTGTAGGCAAAAAAAATTCACCAAGTGCAAATATACTGAACCAAAATGTTTTTACTCATTATCAGAAAAGTCCAAATGTAGAGATTAGTTGATAGGCTTAAATTCGCTACTTATTTATGTGCGACGGAATGATTCAAGTTTTCTTCTGCAAAATTAATTTAGCATGTTTATTGTCACTGTATGATTGAGCTGAGAAATAGTAAGCAATAAATATGCCTCATAGGCTTGCTTTTACATCAACTTGATTATTATTTAAATGATTTCGGCGAACTAAAGTTAAAAAAAATTACATATTTATTCCCAGTATAAAACATGATGAAGATTTCATAAATTACATAACACTGATAACACGCACGTACACATAAAAACCTCTATGGATTGCAAAATGGATATTTAACAACTTATTCTCACATTTCATACACAATATAAAATAATCACGATTTTATAACAGGAACATTTAAGTACAACAAATATACAAAGAATTTAATCAGCTACTTCTTTATTAATTGTTTTACAAACTTCAGGATCTAGTACAAGCTCTCTTGATACATAATTCTAGATATAAAAGTCGCCTGTTTACACCACACATGAAACAGAATGCATTAGAAACTCACAAACAGTAATATTTAGTTAGTATAACAACCTTATTTCAGCAACTTTAAATACAAAATCACGATTTTGAACACAAATTCTATAAATGTAGAAAACACCATGTTATATAAGTTACATCCCACCCATTCACATAGAAAAACAGATCTTTAAGCGCAGCAATTACTTTAGGTACATAATTATCTAACAAACACTGGGTTTTTAAAGTGAACACAGTATACCAAACATAATAATTTGAATATGTAATGCATAGTAGGTACAAATAGAGCTAATCTATGTACCAACTACATATTAAAGTGAATAATCAGGTGGCTGTTCTCTCATATCTTCATCTTCTTGAGACTTATCCTCATCTTCAGCTACCATTGAACTATCATTCATGGAATCGTACGTTTCGATTTCCTCTCCCTGTGAGCCTTCCTCGGATTCCAACACTTCAGTACTTTTCAAATCCACACTGTGGTCGTGATCCGGATCTTCATCTACGATTTCATTACTATCATCTATAGTATCCTGAGAAACATTTTCTGAACTGGTTTCATTGCTGGGAGCAATAACTTCAGATTCCGGTTCCTGAACGTCTTGTTCTTCCAATTCGGAGTCTAAAGTTTCGTCCAAGTCAATGTCATCATCTTCTGGTCCTTTCGCATTTTCTTCATCTCTAATCTTTTTCAAAGCCTTGTCAAATTCGTCTTCCTCTCCATCTTCGTTCAAATCATAATCATAGGAATCATCTTCTTCGTATTTACGTTTGGAAGATTTTTTAGATTTAGCGTCAGAAGTCTTTTTTTTGGGCCCAGATTTCTTATTTTGTTTTTTCAAAGGCTTGGATTTTTTCATCACTGCTGAAGTGGATGGCTGGGGTTCTTCTGTCTCTTCTTCCTCAGTATTTTTAACTTCTTGGTCAGGTACAGGTTTTTGTGCCATTTTGAAAGACACAGATTTGTTTTTTCGACCTCGGCTGGAAGAAATCTTTGACTTCCCAGTCTGTTTCTTTTCTTTTGATGGTATAGGTGAAGACTCGGAAGATTTCTTCTTCTTCTTTAGCGGAAAACTGATTTTTAATTTACTCCTTCTTAGCTTACCATTCAATACCGATTTAAGAGACGGCATTGAAGAGCGCAATGTCGGCTGTGGTCTTTTGACTGGCAGTTTTCGTCCACGGCTACTTTTCGGGACAAGTTCCGCCAATACCTTTTTCCTCTGTTCATACTGTTCCTTCTTTTTATCCATGACCCGCAACAATTCCAGGTCCTTTGGCTTTTCTGCAACTGTAAGCGTCCTCTTATCCACCTTGTACTCAACAACATATATTGTTACACACCCGATTTCAACTTTGGCACCAGAATACAATGTAGCAGGGCCCTCGAACAGTTTCCTACTCAAGTCAGCTGACTGTTCACAAGGACAGCACTGATTTACCTGCAAAAAATTACAGCATTTAATCACAGCTACAAAAACTTTAACTATTCACAAAAAAGACTCCATAAATACGCTTACGAGTCCGATGTCGTCTTCTTCTTCGTCGTCATATAATCTTTGACTTTCTAAAACCATGATTCCCCTTCTCCTATTCAAGATCTCTTTAAAGACAACCGCACTGGCCTCTGGATCATTGAGGAAATCTTTTTCTTGTCTCACCTCCTCAGTGGGTAGGGCCATACCATACATTATCTGGTCAACTTTGAAACCATGAACGGAACTATTCAGGAGCTCCCATTCATCATTTGCACGATTGTAATACAACTTGCAGTGATCTTCGGATATTCTTGAACAGTTTTCCGCAAACATGTCCAATTGGATATCTGCACTGCTTCCTTTTCCCACCACGTACGAGTCTTCCTTCAGCGTTTTCAAATTCTTCACATCAGTTTTTTTATTAATGATGAGCAATCGAATAGATCTTTCTAAATTTGTTAGCTTTGTCTTCAGAATCTGTAAAGTAAAAAAATTTAAAATTACTCAAAATTTACTACACATTACAAATTAACATGAAGAAAACATGCGATATAATTCGACCAAAAACATTTAGCGGCCAATACGCGACAGTTTCCCAGCTCACCTTTTTCACTAATCCCCCATTTTGGAATTCAGGATAGTAATCCCTAGGATATTCAGAGCCAGATAAACTTTGGCCAGGTAAATCCTCAATGTATTCCTGACTACTATCAGGTTCAGCAGAAGACTGTTCTTCAATAAATGGCAAGGCATTAAATGCACTAGAAGCTACATCGGCTAGCACTGACAAAGGGTTATAGCTGTTATCTTCTTCATTTACACTTCCTCCAGCCCTCTCCTCTAAGGCAGGAGAGCAATTTTCCTTATCTACTATCTGCGCGGAAGCAGGGCTCTGTACTGTGGTGTCCATTGAATCTTCATGGTAAGAAAAACAAGTTCAGTTTAGTCCTTATCCACGAAAATAAAGTAGCCAATATAAGTTTAGATCAGTAGATATTTTTATAATGGAATGTACCATGTTGTACATTAGCCAGGGGTTCCACACGTGATGGTCCGGCCACACTTTGAGCAAAACTCCCTTTAACAGATTCTTTAGCAGTTGATCTAATTTTCTCTTGTCGCTACAAATTCAGATACAAAAAAAATCATCAAACACGAGCCAAAGTAAGTCGCTAGATGAATTGTTAAAATTTGCTTACGGGGTAGACTCCTCCTCTACTCCAAGCAAGCTTAAGGGCGTTTTCGGCCCCAAATAGATGAACATCGTGTTCCATACTACTATATTTGCTGGCGCAAATAATATGTTTCACACTCTCAGAACTTGGTTCCGTTGATCCATCCTCAGGAACAGGTTCTACCAACTTCAATAGGTCTCCATTCCGAATCAAATAACTCACTCCGTCCAATTCAAATGCATCCACTGGATCACTAGTGGGTTCAACTCTATCTGCTGCCTGGTTAATAATATCGGAATCTGGACAGCACATTTCGGGTGAGCAATTAGTTCCGACATTCCGTTTGGTACTGGCCTCGCTATTAATTTCTTCCGCGACTTCCTCAGCAGGAGGAAAAGCTCTGTCGAGTTGACCGTTGTCCGACTGACTATGGAGTTTATCGTACGGGTCCTCAATGTATGAAGGAATGGCAGCACCACTTAAAGGTTTCCCTATGATGGGAACTTTTGTACCAAACATTGAATTGTGTTTGGAAGCCTTTTCAATGAATTTAATTTTAATGATCGCTTCGTCCACAGTTTCAGGTATCAAATCATGCACTTTGATTCGTGCAGACAAAGTTGAGTTCTGTAACTTCCAACTCTCAAGAAGCTCCTGGCAATGCAGGGGACACATCCAACGTGTTGTCGGGGGCGTTGTCATAGCGGGACTAAGGCAGTCCAAATGGTAGTATAAATCACAAAAATCGCACTTGATGAGACTGCCGACTCGACTTGTCCTGAAATCACAATTAATTTTGTATTAAATTGACAATAATTGCTCGCATTAACCAGCTAAATAAATCATGAGGCATAAACAAAGTATTCAAATTCTTACTTATGGCAATAGTGGCAGAAGCACAACTTTTTTGGTACAGTTGCATCTTGTTTATTCTTTTTATCATGCCCATTTTTCTTAGAGGGCTTGCTGGAGCCTATGAAACCCCAAAAGAAATAGACGACTACATTTTCAAGCACACATTACATTACATGAATACAAAGTAGCGAAAAAATGCACCAAAACCTACCGGGGAATATATAAGGATTCTTTGGGAACCCTTTTGGAGCTTTATATTGCTCCGGATTCTTCTTCTTCTCCTTAATGCTTGCGTTAGAAAGCAGAACTTTTCCAGTTGTCTTGCTTGCGGCATCTTTTTTCGTGGACTGCGACAGTACATTTTCATTTGCGATCCGTTTCGCTTTTCGCCCACTACAGTACTGAGCATTTAGAATATCTTCTAACTGTGAAGGGGCTTCTCCCTGCACCAAAAAATCAAAGTTAATACTCCTGAATGGCTGAAGTGTAGCTATCTTAAAAAATGTGTCTCGGGTCTGATTTCTTGTGAAGAGTACAATAATGTGTATCATGTCTCTATTGTGTGTATTAATTAAATTCGACCATCTGCAGTACTAGACCTGGCACTTAACACAGCTAGTATGTTCCTTTCTATTGAATGCTGTTTTAGTTTCTTAATTCCAAACTGTCGTTTATATATTCAACTTTACTCAACAATTTTGTTTTTAAACAATACCATACATTGGCTTTTCTAATATGGCGACATTGGCGGCATTCATAGGCGATGTTGGCAATCTTTTCAACATCTAAAAGAGGTGGATCTTCGCATTCAGGATGGTAAGCGAGACTGCATGTCTCACAGTACAAAAGATCTCCAGGGTCTCCACAAGACTCACAAGACTCTTTTACCTTAGAAGTTCTCTTGGGAACAAATTTTACATCTTTTGATGCGGATGGCTCGGTGGGCACGGTAGTGGATCCAGGTGGAGCCACCAACCATTGTATTTGCTGTACACAAAGATTGTTTTTAAAACATTTTCCAAATCTGACTATGAATCACTGAATTAGGAAGACAGCATGCCGCATCACAAGAACTAATACAGCTATTAGTATGAGTGACAAACACCTTGCAAATAAATCCGACTATAATATACCACGAAATGATACTAGGAGAGTGCTAAAAGTTAAGTAAGTAAACTACGGTACCGTTAAAACCAAACATGCTAACATGAGCATAAAGCAGAAGCTTATGGTATGCATTTTTTTGGCACAAACTAAATTAAAGTACTGACTAACTAAAGTCAGTCATATTCGTGTAAGAAATGATTACTAGAAACGGTGACCATCCTAAACTGCAACTTCGTTGGGGATTGTTGGTGTTTTTGTGGTGTGGTAGTGAGGTGACATTAAAATATATTAAAATACTTTCAAGTGCACAATCTGTGGTAGAATTTTACCAACAGTAATTTTTAATTTCTTTTACCTTCTTTGTTCTTTTTTTTCGTGTTTTAGAAACAACGCTAGAAGGTTCCAATTCTTGCTGCTCATCTGAGGCAGTAATTGGCACTTCAGCTGCGTTCAAAGGACTTTTCTTGTGGACAGCTTCCACTTGGGTTTTGTCGACATCTGTTGGCTTAGCAAGAATGCCGGAACGTTCCAATTCTGCCTGCTCCTCTGAGACAGTAATTTCCACTTCTGCTGCTGCTTTCGACGGAGTCTTCTTAGGGACAGTTTCCTCAATGTTACTAGCAACCTTTTGGACAGTTGTTGTTGCAGAGGCAGGAAATATGATCTCCTCCTCATCTGATGCTTCATAGTAGATGATGACCTCCTCGTCATTTATTTGAAACCCAGCAGCATCCAAAATTACTTCTTTCTCAACTCTGGGTAAGTTTTCTCCACTGTCAGTGAATATCTCTATGATGTCTTCGCATTTAAGGCGAAACTTCACTTTCTCCTTGTCACTTCGGTTGTCACAATCTAACTGGATTGGCTCAGTTTTAATGACAGGAACTTGAGAACCTTCTTCTGGTTCTATCTTGATAGATGTAACCTTAGACAAATCTTTAATAAATTTGACAGGCGACGACTCTTTCGTTCTGTTGACAAGCGAATTTTCTCGTGCCCGGTTTCCAACCTCCGGGAAACGTAATTCCTCCACGGACAACTTTTTGTCTTCATGAGGATATTTCGGGTCAATGGATTTACACCAATCATACGGATTTTCAATGTTGGTGAACAGTAATTCATCCATGGGCACCCTTTTGTGTCCACTGGGATAATATTCTGGGTCGATGGGTTTAGACCAATCGACACGATTGTAGCGTGGTGTTTTATGTTTGGGGCGAGTCAGGGTAGCAAAAGGGGGCAGGGGAACCGTCATTTCAGATTCGGCTTGGTTACGACTCCCACTCGGTCCAGGTACATCAATTGACCGGGCATTACTCGAGTTGGCCGGAAATGAGTCCGCAGTGCTACGTTTTCGGGAACGTTTTGGGGCACGCTTTGGGGTACGCTTTGGGGTTTTATCAAAGCCATACTGAGGTATATCACCCCAGTCTTCCCATGCCGGTTCTTCTTTAACTTCTCGCTTAATTTTTCTTTTCCTACCTCTGCCTTTTATAATTTTAAGTGCCGTGACATCTTGACCGGGAAGTAAGAAGTCAAGGCTTGCTCCCGACCTCGTGACAACCATCTTTTTTCTTCTTTTTCGCAATCCCCAAAGTAGACTTGAATACGCCGGATTAAGAAATCTCATCCATTCTCCCTAGTTTATGCCAAAAAAGTTAAGAGAGCATTTAAGCAGAAATTAGCTGTTACATCGTCCATGAAAATATGAAATACGAACAATACACTCACGTCAATTTGAGTAAGTGATTTAGACGTTACAGTGTAACGGCAACATTATGGTTTAAATGTCCACTTCCATACCACATCCGCAGTGAAAGCAAACAGCCAATACAATTACTTCATGCGATACCTTGTATGTTGCGATTTAGCGCGAGCGGTTAGTTACAGGTTGTAATTAGCAGTTGTAAATAATGCATTACATAGATTGAAACGTTTAAAATTACAGAAACTGACAATAAATATCACTACTACTGTTAACAGAAACAAAGGATTAAAAATATTTAAAAAATAAAAAATTACATCTATAATAGGCGCTGTAGCTAAATAGAACAAAAGAAAAATTCTAAAAATGAGTGCGAGCATGTTATTACAGGACGGCATGAAAATACTCACCGCCATGAGCCCATGTTCACCATTGTAACTCATTTTGTCACCGAGCTGCAAACATACATGTTTTTATAGCAAATTTTTTATATAGTCAATTCAAGATATTTTCATTTTTGAAAACTTCGTATTTCAGCGTCATCTAAATCAAGTTAAACGTTTGAACACAGAAAGGATAACTCAGCGCAGTAAATAAATAACAAACAATAACTATATTCTGATTATTAGACAGCGAATCTTAATTAGTGCAGTATATAAAATGCATGAAACAATTAAAAGGTCAACTCACCAAAGGAATGGAATAATAAACGTGTAACTAATAAATTGTGCTGTTGGATCCAGAATACACAAACCAAGTAGGACGATTTCAGTCGAACATCAACTAGCGGAGACTTATACGTAAACAATGCAGAGTCCTTTACATTTTGACCTTCCAAAAGTCTTCAAAGCTCACAACATTCGATGCTGAAAGAAAACAAACCATATATTTGGACTTATAGATGAGGCAAAAGTGATACGATGAATACAATCCGCAAGTTCCAAAAAAGACCACCACGCCTCACGGCATGTTCAAATGCATTCCATTTCAAACTGATAAACTTAATTAGAAAATTAGAAATAAAAAGAAACCACGTGAATATGAAGTGAATACCATAAATCCGGTTTTAAAACTAAAGCTTGAATCATAACTTAAACCACTTCACCCTACATTTGTCCTCCAGGATGAGAGATCTTATGAAATACTAAAGCTCCAGCGAGCCTAATTTATAACTCCATCCAAAATACAATTGCACACACCAACACCATTATGTTATGAACAATGATGGCCTCAGGATCAGGATAAAACAATGTTTTTTTTTATTTCTGGCCCAAATTCTACAATATACCTCCTTATCATTGGTATCTTTAAAAAAATATTATGATTGATTTCTAATGAACAGGAAAAGTTAACTCCAGTGTCCAGTCTATATCATAACTTCACCCTGCAGCCCTGCATTACACCCACAGGGTAAGAGGTCTGCGAAATAATATGACACCAGAGCACCAGACCACCCAGCGATATCTTACCGGACACAGAACATGAAAACCCTACCTGGGACCCAGACTCGAAACGTTTATTCTTGAACTAAATGACCGCGCCGAATGATAAGATTGTTCGAATTTCGAAAAATGTGATGCCATAAAACAACATTTTTCGAGGCGTAGTTTGATCAAGAATTGATCAGCTCGATCGGGAATCAAGATATGGGGAAAACCGATCCGATACTTGAAAAATGGTCGAACCCAAAGATGCAAGTAGTATGATTAAATAAAAACGAATGGAAAACTTACCGGGTAAATAGAGAATAATGGTTGAAAGTTCTCGATTGATTCTGAATCAGGGGAATTTCCACTACAGATGAACAATAGGTGAATGAAAATTTTAGAAGAGCACGCTTACAAACGTTCCATCTGGCGGAGCACAACTCATCAACTGAAAGTAAAATGAGAGAACGAGACACTAGCGGTGCGGTGCTGCTCAATAACGTTTAACGTATAAGTACATGCATAAAAGGAAGGTAACATTTTTGCCAGTAGTCCCACCTATTTTGACATATGTCACAATCTGTTTACCAGGTCACGTATGCAATGGGTGTAGCTTATTGGAAAAATATTGCCTTCCTTTTATGATACTTTACATACGGAGATGTTACGTAAAACGACGAGGGAGCATTGGGTAAGGGGTGGTATATTATATAGAGATTCGAAATTTTTTCTCAGTATTTTTTTCACGAACATTCGCATTGCGCGATTAGAAATAAAGTTCGACAGTTTATTGGTCTGACTTTACTCTGCTGAATGTTGAATTTTCGAATCGACAATAGATGAATTGCAACTAGTAAGTGAATGCACTTTTTGTCGTTTTTGTGCTTCACTAGTTCACTATAATCACCATTATACCTAAGCAACCCTATCTCCTATCTCACTGCATTGAACAGCCTGAAACCCGCACATGGAAATTGAGAATCATAAGTTCCCCCGTACGGGAGGAGGTTTGACTAACCAACCTACCAACCCATAGTCGCACATATATGGTGAACCGTTTAAAATGAGATTGGTTCAAATCAAGTCGTGGCGTATACACGAATATTGCCATGCAATTTGAATCGAGTATATAATGCAGGAATGTGAGTTCCTTTTTCAGCCGACTTGATGAACTGCTTTTGTCTCTTGCACTGTGCAGTGGGCGATTTTGGTCAGTAGGCACACCAAAATGTATGTGACTTCTAGTGTATTGTGTATCGTCCACTTTAACTTTAAGACAACTAATGCGTCCTTAGTCCTTTCGCTATTTCTTTTTTGTCAAAATTTGAAAATAAACTCTTTAAGTAGAGCTAAAAAGCTGGACACACTTAATTTTGTGATAATTTCCATGTTATTTCCTATTTGAGAAACAGAATATAGGCTTTCAATAACAAACTTGAGCATAAGCGGAGATATTTTAAGTACAACTAAAGTAATTTTTCAAGTTTCAGCTCAATGAGAATTTGAATTGAGCACATATGAAGTAAAAGAGCATTGTGAGAGATTTACACAAATATTTTTCACTTGACTCCAAAAAGTCGATTGCAAATGACCAGCGGTCAAACAGATCGACAGCTTTTGCCGAATTCTAAAATTAAACTCTTTTGTGCGTCGATTAGCATTTAAAAAATATATAATGCTATTGTATAGACGAGGAGTTAGGCAGTATTCCAGTATTTATGAAGCAACAGTTTTTTAGTACATCTGAGTACTAATGTTTTTATAATTTACCTGATAGTGAAAAAGTCACTGTAAAATTATGAAGTATTACTGAAATAAATATGAACAAGGTCAAAAAATATTAACTGGAATGTAGTCAATTTCGATTTAACCAAGCAATGCTGTATCCATATCCTAATCATACAGCTAATATATTACACGATCCTAATACTATTAGTAACCAAAGTATAGGAAGACTTTGATGAAACAAACACACGCTCTTAACATGGTATTCGGTAATTTGAATGTCGTCAGATCGTTGACTGACATCACCAGAGAATAAGTTTAATTAGTTTTGTTTCCGGGCAATTAGCTATGCTAAATGCTGAAAAAGTTATCAACCAAACGATGATTTTCTTATTTTATTAGATGCTTGTTATTTTGGCAAACCATTTATTGAATAATTAATTATAATTTAGTTTTACACTCACTCTTGGGACTCTTCTATCTGTCTAGTCCATGGCCAAAATCCATACGTGGTAATCGATCCACTTGACTTAACTTCTAGCCTATGATGATCGGAACCGGATTAGGAAAGAACTTTCCACAAAGTCCCAATATAATACTAATGACAATATTATAACGAAATTCTGGAGATGCTTCCTCCCTACCTCCTAGTTAAGTTAATAAAAAATACCTTACCAAATTGGAATGCACGTTGACGTTAACTTTCGGTGTCCCGAAATTAACAAATCTTCAATCCGATGGACAGGCAAACACAAATGATTGAAGATAGGATGATTACTTAAATTGAAGAGTTTATATCAAATGGTGTTTTGTGTTTCAAATTCTAAAAAAAAATGCTTAGCGAGAAACGAGTACAGTGTACAGACGAGTTACCGCTTGCTTCCCCACAACAGCAGTTTTTGACTATCGACAAATTCCAAATCTAAATTATTATTTTGCTTCAAATCAAACTGAATTGGTTTTCGTGCCACCTCCTTTTTTAGTTGTTTCAATGGGGCTCGACTCTGTCAGCAATCAGTATGCAAACCAAAAACCCTGGCTTTGTCTGCCCGGCCCAAACTCCAAACAAATGTGGGAATTGGAGATCGGCGGTTTACTATGGTTTACTATAACAACACTTTCATTTAATTAAGCTAAAAGTATAGAGTAAAATCCTGGTTGATTTATCTTGAAATTGGAGATAAAACTAAAAAAAACTCTTGCGTATAAACAATTAAGACTTTTCCAAAATGTTCTAGTCAAATAGTTTTGAGCATTCAATTTTAGTTGAAATGACTCCATTGACCAAATTAAATGGCACATAATATTGTCGAGTTGACATTGAAATGCAAGTCTTCTCTAAACAAAATTATTTTGCGAATAATCTTTCAACCGTCGTCTTGGCTCCCACTTCTTCGCTCCTAATATGCTGGTTATAAATTTTGGGAATTGTGACATTTTCTGCTAACTTGTTATGCTTTTTTATATTTTTTAACCGAAAGATGTAATTTTGGCTATAGAAAGTGAATTACTCAATTTGCACGCAATATGATTTTATTTTGTCATATATTAGCAAGAATTGGCTGAAGGGTACATATGTAGTTTAGTTAATATGATAGTAAGATTCACAAATTTTGCACTACCGATGCTAAATTCTACACAAGTTTAGGTTTAGGATAACAGTAACAGGGGGAAATGAGATATTGCAATTCTTAAAACTAACATATCAGTAAGCGAGTAATTATAAAAAAACGAAGTAAATAAATAATGACTCGAGGAAACATTTAAGTTGTAAACTCTAGAGAATAAACGTTCCCAACTCCCAACTAACAGAGATCAAATCATACCACGAAAAAAAAATTACAACCACCTAGAGATAAATATGAGACTTTAGAGTGGTTGAATTTCTTATATAGCGCTGCATAAACCATGCAGAGGTATAATTACTGATGGCTGTCCCACATGTTAAACAGCAGAATACAAGCTATACCATACTAGAAAACAACAGAGCATAACAATTTGCACATTTCTGTTTGCATCATTCCGTTCGATCAATTTGATTGCCATCGAATATCTTTCCAAGCATAAGTAATCCATATGAATCTTTATTTTTAAAAGTTTTGCCATTCTATATGTTAGTTAGCATCGAAATATGCATCACATTGGCAGCACAATATCTGTCAAATTTTGAAAATTTTGCAAAAGACGGCAACATTTCTGTATTTACATATGACATTACTACACCGACAAGAATGTCATGCTATAAGTTTAGTGCGCATATACTATTCACAATAGAATTTCATATCATTTCTCCAATACTAACAAAGAACGTTTCAATTCGCCCATAAGAATGAATAATAATAATGAATCCACATTCTCGTTCTAACTAGCCATTAAATAAAATTATTATTGTTACACAAGAGCCATAAGAAGCTATTACATAATATGACTGTCTTCTAAACGGTCCTCTAATAATGTAAACACTACGTTTCCATCAATTACTTCTCCATGTTCTTTTGTAATCAACAATATATTGCATTGGCAGCTGTACTTTTTGTAGCCATCAGTATTAAATTTGTTTATAGATAAATAGACGCTAGTTAGTTATAGTAGTAGCAGCAATAGCAGCACGTATTTATATATTTTTTAAGCCTGGTGTGTTGCAGAGAGCCCTCCGTTGTATGCATAATCAGCCTTGTTGTGCATAATGAGCTTGTTGTCCACAAAGTAGAAAGAATCTGATCGCGTCTCAAATGGATTCGCAATCATCTCATTAACTGTAAAACAAGACAAAAGATTAAACAGCTTGCCAAATATTTCATTTGCTAGTTCCATGTATCAAACGCCCTAGTTTTTGTGTAACTTAACCACCTGTTATAACCACGAAGTACATTAGTTTAAATAATTAAAACTTTTATTTAGATAGTTTGGACACTCACTTAATTCCTTGGAGAGCGGTGGGAACTCATAAATGTGCTCACAAGTGTTACGGCTGTGTGGAATGCAAAATCCAAACTCAAAGTCAAATGTCTTCAGCAATTTGTCACGGAAGAAATGTCTCTCGATCATGCGAAAGTTCTCAACAGATGTAGATCCCACGGTAAACTCCACCCTAAGTAAGTAAGGAATTAAAAACACATATTCTCCTGTTCAGATTCTTTCCTATGCATTCAAGGCATGAAAGGTTAATAATTTCTACTCACGTTGCCCCAACAATGTTCAGTCTCAAAAACTGTGGGGTAAACTGATATCTGACGAATCGACCAGCATTGGGATCAATATCTTCTTCATTCTCTTGAATTTCCCCGATATCTGGGAATTAACAAAATCAGTAACTATAAATTACATTGCTTACAGTTTTTGTTTGAATTGATCATCCGTTGATTGGTACCCATACCTGTCGGTTTCGCTATTTCAAAAAGCACTGTGTTTGTCTCCATGTCCCGTATCTTGAATCGGGTGAAATCAATTTCGAAAACGTTTGCTTCGGGCTTGCACAGGTAGCCTAGGCAAAAATTCACATATTGTTAGATTCATCATCATGGATACTACGGCTTGGGCTACCGCTTCACCAATTTACATACATATGATATCTCTTGAACTTTGAGATCATGTAATTGACTAAATGTAACCCAATCTTGTTCATGTGTTAAATAAACGCCAAATGTAATTACTATGTGACTAGGAAATCCACACTGCTTGACTACAGTCAAATGAATAAATCACATTCATGCAGGCTTTTCAGGCAATACTGATCAAGTTCCCCCAATTAGTATCACGACCTTTCCTTTAGTTCATGAATACAATATGGCGAACATGGCGAGCAAATAAAACATATTGCGTGTAATTTTGTAGCAAACGCTATCCCAAAAGGTTACGACTCCTATTTTTATACACTATGACTTTTGATCAAGTGACAATGAGTGAGTAGCTTTGAGCTTGTACAGTTCTTATGTAGGAAATCAGTCACAATTGAGTTGTTCCAAGGACTTTGTCGGTTGATGGCAGGTAATTCAACTATTTATATTATATGCATACAAGTGTCATTGCACATTCATAACTTACTTGGAGCTATAAGTTATTAAAAAAGTATGCTGAACAGGAAAAGTGCATATAATTCACAGCTGGTCAATTTCTTGGAAAATTGTTCAATGGAAAATACTGGTATTCTGTCCCGATTTCCAAATTTTCATGCATGGTGGAAGATCAATGTGCAACAATTTTATAACTGCACTGCAGGTAATCTATGTAGCTGACTAACTAGATAAATAGCCAATTTCACGGCCATTCTTTGCATTATTAAAGAGTATATAGTGACACGCGTGGGAAAATCCATCAAAAGGCAAACCTTTTTATTTAAAAATGACCTTGTTATTTTAACCAAAAGCAACATTTGTACACCACTAATATACTTAAGGCGCCTGATTTCGCTTTCAAGAATGGCCCATGAGGGGATACGTAGTACTCAACGAACCAAAACGGAAATACAATGAGCTCAAATGAACTTGACGATGAGGTTTTAGAATAGAAAAGACAGTCAATTCACTAAAATTGTCAAGGTTGTCTCAAGTCGGACGGAACGGGAGTCATAACTGTATATTGATTATTTTATATAAAAGTAGTAGAGGCTGTAAACATAATAGGCGCTACTGTAAGACAACTCACATAAGCTATTGATGAAAAAAGGAAAAAAATGCGAAATTTATATAATAGTCGACTGATTAGCACACTGGTAATTGTCCTTTTCAGTATAATGAATAGTTTCTTTCGTTAGTTAGTTAAGTAAGGGATAATCCGGTCATACAACTAAGGCAATATGCTTGCCAGTAAGCCGTACCCATTTGTAAATATCCGAAACAGAAACTGTTTTCTACGTGTCATGTTCTACAGGGTCAAAATAATCCCGATCGGTTTTGTGAATCCCGGGATTCGGGATTGAAAAAACAGTAATCCTGGGATTGGTTGGGATTAGGTTATTTGGTAGAAATTTCACATAGCACAAGACTAGGAGTAGTGCAGCATTTCAAATGAAAATATTGAAAAGTTTTTTTTTTGTCTACGACTAGAAATACTTTTAGTTTTGCTTTTGAAAATATGATAAAAAACATAGCCTATCAAAAATTTCATCTGAGGGTCTTAAGAACTGAATCCTGGGATTTTAATCGTGGTCCAAATCCGTCCAATCCCGGAATTCCAGTCTCGGTGGATCCCAAATTATCATCTGTATCACGTGTGCAAATGAGCATGACTTACTAGTAACAAAATTTCCCTATACTTTTATGACCGGATTATAACCACAGTGTATGCAACTCGACAATATCATGCTAGCAATAGCGTTCTAAATATACATAGCACCGAATGTCAATTCAATGGTGACTAAAAGCAGAAATATCTCTTTGACAGAATATAAATAAAAAACTAGTTCCCATTGTGGCTTTCTTATTTTCCAATCGATTAGAACTTCCAACTGCGATGTTGTTTATAAAACAATTTCTGCTCGCCTTTGTATTTGTTTCTGGCAAGCTAGTTTACGTAAGTCTCCATGTCTGGACATTTGCCAAAAAAACTGTGGGATATATTACAGAGTGACTGGACTGGAACTATGCTATTTATTTAAAACCTTAGACTTATATCTGTCCGACTTACTAACAAACTAACTGTGCAACAAAAAATGACCTAATTGTGTCTATATGTAGAGAAAGATCATGTTACCACAATAATTGCATTGCATGGGATCCGAATAGAAGTGAAAGTGTGCACTAAAATAGAGAGAATTTGGGAAATAAGCAAATAAAACTTGACTGCTTCACTCGACTGACTTTGGGAGAGACCGAGATGTTAAATTTTGTACCCAAAAAGGAAATTAAACCTATGGATGACCACATTGGCCATTTACTGCTTTTACGAGCTCCTTCATTTGGACTCTTTTCACGAGCCAAGAAAATCATGCTCAAGCTGCTATCATGAAGACAGTGTTCTGATAACGAAGTCTGACATACCCAAACTCCCTGTGCCTGCCATTCCGTAGTGAAAGTACGTGATTTTGCAAACAAAGTTCTACATCATTGATCTACTTCTTTTTTTGCACAGGCAAAAAATAAATTCCAATGCCTTTCTACAAAGCTCCACAAACGGGAAAGCATTGTGATAGTAACATTTCACTTCTATTTTATATATGCCAATTCCAAGACAGCAGGTGGATTGTTTTTACAGCCAATTGTGTAAGTAATGTGCACAACAGAACAAAAACAACTTTCTTCATTTATGCTTCATTTAATTTCCAGGCTACTGCTGGGCTTTGTGACTTGCTCATTTTTACGACTTCAGTAACTAGCTCACTAACTAGAATTGTGTTATATAATTTCATGTTGCCGCACAAATGTGACACTCCAGTGAACAATTCCTCTTTACTGCCGATTGCAAAAAAATGTAGCCTTTGACATCCAACTAAAAAGTGCATGTGACACAGCATTGAGCCACTTTTAGATTTTAGGAAATTCATGCATGAGCCTCCAAAGGGCTTTGTAGTCAGTTAGTTAGTAATACAGCACAGCGGAAAAACATTGTTGTCTGCCTGTCCATATGTACAGAGGGCCTTGACACTTGTTTTTTCCATGAATAGATATAAAAGAGGGAATCAATACGAAATTAAGCCTATATTTTTTTCGTAGACGGCTATAAACTTGTGCAAAAATGCTGTTAAAAGGGGAATCCCAATGAGACCATGGTTAGCAACAATATTTTCATTCATGGTGGGTTGTACATCAAGGAGAGATGGGGAAATAGCACAAGGGAATTATTTATCTATAAGGTTTCTTCTAATTCCATAGTGTCCAATATAGCATACCTATATGTACTGTACCGCGAGCTAACTAAAAAGAAAATATCATCCCTAATTGGCATTGGTAGTTTAGAAGTTCAATGATTTAGACATCTGGCTCGTAGTCTGGTTGTCTGAATCAATATTTTCCCGAATTGGATTTCCAGTCTAACTAAATAACTATAACTAGCAATTTCAAAAGAACTTCAACTTGAAAAATATTGGGTATAACATTTTAGCCCACACATTTTACTCTCTTTGAGCACAGCATACACGACACGTGCTTCGTATACACTTTCTTACATAAACATAAACGAATGAAGATTGATTAGAGCCCTGGATTAAGTAATGGTAAACCGGGCTGCATGGAATTACCTGCAGGTTTAGTTAGTTTCAAACAAACAGGCAAAAGTTCAGACGACTCGAGATATTAGCTAATGAATATAATGTTATTATTTTCATAGGTCACGCACATTCGTTGTAGTGAGTCTGCAAAAATTCACGATACATAAGTATGCGAAAATAAATGTCGCGCGTGCATGTATTTGTCGTCTTAAATGTTAAATGTCACTTCACCGAGGACACAATTCAGTTTTTGTATTTACAATAGTACAGTTTTTCCTTCATCATGCCAGAATTCAGTTATAATATGCATAAAAGTGAGGGAGAGCACATATAAATTTATAATAAAGTATGCATGCTCATTTAAAGTAGGTGGAAAACCAAATGAAATATAGGAGCATTATCTCCGGCAAAGGGACAAGCCAGTAAAATGACCAAATGTCAAATTAAAACGCAAAACAAACCTGACAAATGAGTTTCTATATGGCTTCTTGCTTTCGTACACACACAAACTCATAAACAAGTTTACATTACAGTATTAGGGACATCCAATTAATTTAGGAGCTTATGGTGGGGAAAGTCTTTCACTAAAATCTGGCTAACAATTCTACGTGGTAACAGCAAGCAAACATTAATAGAAATATGTTTCCACCAAAATGAGCCAGTTATTATAATCATAATATAAGAGTCTCTTCTCTAGAGAGAAACCTGAATGAGCTATAGCATTATTACGTTAAATGTCAATGTGTATACATTCCACAAATAAATACATGTTTGGAGGTTCGGCCCACTCTAAAATAATTGGCAATTGACACTCTTATCGTTTTCCTGGGCACAATATGAAAAAAAATTCTATTAGTCTACCGAACAGTACGCATGGGATGCACGGGTGTTGTTTGTATGGATTTCAGAAGGAACCATGCGCCATTCACAATAGCTGAGCCAATCGATCTATCATCACTCTCATGATGCACTATGTTATGTTTGTTATGGCATAGCGTAATGATAAGCTTAACAATGCTAGTCCTTTTTTAAAATTATGCATCCTTTCTGCATACAATTATAAATTTAGGACCATTGGATTTTTGTGTATGCATGATATTTCATTGTTCAAGACAAGAAAAAATACAAAATCTTACTGTCAGTGATTTTCCTAAGCCGCAACACATCATCAGGCGAAGTAAACTCTTTTTTGAGCAATTGCTCCTCTGTAAGAGAAAAAGAGGGAACGAGTTAACAAAACTTTTACTATTGCTAGCTAAGTTAAAGTTCCTTGCTTATCCGTAGAAGAACGTGTGTTATGGATTTTCCCGTTCTCCCCCATGCAATATAATCTCTTTTGTCTGTCTAGTTTTCGCTTTTATACATCCATTCTTTACTGAATGATGATAATTTACTAATTTACCTGTGATAGGAGTGTTATCCACCTTGGATTTAGATTGTTGTTGCTGGAGGAAAAAATTTTCACTGGATTTGCTCACAACACTAGTCATTGTGTCTACTTGCGGGGATGATGACTTTGTGGGGGATTGGACTTTTCTGTTATTGCTGGCAATTATTCAAAAGTTTTGGTCAAACTTGTACCCACAATATTCTCTATCTCATTTCCATGTATACAGACGTTATGAAGGTGTTGAATGCACTCATGCGAGAATGCCAGTCAGTCACTAACTGAACATTAGACGAAACAAACAAACCTTTTTATTGTTCTCTCTCTCTCTCTCTCTCTTTGTGTGTGTGCACTGCACGGCTAATATTGTAGTAAGTAAGTAATGTACGCTATAACCAAAAAGTAACTTTGGAGTGAGTGAGTGACTGAGGTATGTCCCCAGACCTGAGGAAAATATAAATTTATGAGCAATTGGCAAACCCGAATGATTGCATCCTTGTTCCCTCAAATAGTGTATACCCTTGGCTTACGGTCGCCTACGGCTTTTGCAAGGGTATCTAACTTTGGGAACTAACTAGCTAAGACTTACTCTCCATGTATACCACTTGGTATGTGCAATTTTGTGCAAACAGCGCAAGTTTCACGTAGTATTTGGTTGGTGCCTGAACTTATGCGTGCTCAGGAGTATACGACTACCGTTTCCTTTGAATTAATGTCCAGCATTTCAATTTCATGCTATTCTCATGCATGAATATGAATTTGGCTAGCCTAGTTAGTTCGTTAGTGCTAATGGTGCATTATATTATCTATCAAATATGAGGAATCCATCTAAAGAAAAAGATGACACACAAAACTGATATCTCTATATCTCATATCTTTAGTTCTCATAATGGTTCAGAAATTACTAACCATAACTATGTGTCAGTTGAAATTTTTTACTGGAATATGTAGTGGCTGCTCTTTCAAACATAAAGTTCTAGTTAGTTACTATCGAACATTGCTATACCTTGTGCAAATACACAAAATTAAGTTAGAGTTTGCGTGCTATCTAGTGAGCGAGTTTCTGTGTAGCACAGTATGTAACATTGTGCCTTTCTTGAGGCGAAATTCAAGTGCTTTGTGAAGGGGACTATGCGATATCCTTTTAGGCATATACTATAATCAAATGTGGAAGGAAAAAAGTTGGTTTACATCCGATGAGTTACAGTAAGCTAGTTTGCTTAAAAATAGAGCCGACAAACGTAACTTCCTTTGATACCTGTTTGGTCCCTTTTTTTGCTTTTAAGATATAGCTGTGGTAAGTAAACATTGGATTTAGCTCAAGGTGTGAGCTTTATCAACTGTAGTATGTTATCGCCAAGGATATATTTCACACTTAAAGGAACATTGCTCCATAGTTAGTTACTTACATTTTTGCAGCCATTGACTTTTAGCTATAGTGAATTTATTGCTATGAAGCTAAATCGTTTTGTTTATTACCTGGCTTCTGGCCCGTCAACTCTCTTTCAGGTAATTCTATGATACAGTAGGGTCAAAATAGGGAGCATTGTGGGAAATGTGAGACTTCCAAAGTCCACGGCATAATTAAACATTTATTTATATCTCTGACAATGTTAGTTAGTTATCCAAAGGTAAAAATACTTCTTTTGGTCATAAAAAATCGGGTGTGCAATAAAATAAACACACGCAATGTTCTAGGTATGTAATTTGGGTCCAAAATTGCTGACAACATCTCTATACTACCTGGTTCATGTATTTTATTTGACGCTATAATTTTGTAGTAAATGATAATTATTATTGCTAGGTAGCCAGCACTACTAAAATTCACGTTCATGATAAGGTATTTGCTACAGCTGTATAAGCTCAAGACATTACTTGACGATAAATGGGTAAAGCACACCTTTTTCAAAATTAAGATTTTTACAACAACCTTTGCCTGTATACAAAACTTGTTTCACAGTATTTTCACGCCAAATTGATTTTGATAGTCATCTTGGACGATTATATCCTTTTAAAAGTTGTGATGTAAAACTCAATATAGAAAACATTTCTAATTGTATGGATTAATAAAGCATGGAATACTGGGAAACCTTTTGGCACATAATTTTTATTTCGTTTCGCAATTGTCTCACACTATGCATAAACATGTGTGTAATAAATAATAAAACGAATTCAAACACCGGTATTAATTACAACTTAGGATGTACTATCATTCACACTGCTTAGTGTCGTTTGTAAATATAAGAGTTTCAGAGAATTGTTTGTATTTGCTGATGAGTACGTTTACAGTTACATTTAGAGTTCTATAGTGTAGACAGGAATGCATTATATTTGGTATTTACAAACTATAAGCGATTAACTTAAAGTGGCGCCTTTTTATATGGACTAATTTATATTTTAATTCAAACAACTATAGCAGCCCTTCATGCCGATAAATGTTTACTCAATTAATGTACTTCTTGTGTGCAACTGCAACTCCATACCGTTGCAAGCACAGGATTCCTATTTATTCTTGTTACTTTGTCGTTGTGACTATATTATTTACTGACTTGAAGCGGTTTCAATTATTATTGTGGATTTCTCATCCAAGCCAACCTACTGTATGAAAAGGTGCAATGTATTCTAATTATGTAAGAATGTAATGGAAGTTTACATTTCATTAGAATACAAAGACTGGCAACCTTCAATTTCAGTTTCCCTGAATGAAACATGCTCCACAAAGTTCCTGGATCGAATCCATTGTACACAAGAAAAGTGAAACTATTTTGTTCTACAAACATTTCTCAATCAATCAACAGAATTTGTTCAGATGGTGACTGTTTGGCCAACTAATTTGGTGAGTTAATTACTTTTTGTTCGTACTATAGATCAAGTTGCTCTCGGTTTTCCACCCAAATGGTTACGTAATTAATGTAGAGGGAAATTACTTGTGTCGTGTTTGTGGTGTTATCTGTTTAATAGAATAACTTTGCTGCGTCAATTATGGGTGCCTGTGTCAATAATTTCTGCATTATATCCTCATTTGCTGAAACACACAGCCACAAGTCATGGAATTGTCGCATCTCGTTGTGCCCCAAAAAATGAACCAAGTAATAAAATCCGGAGTGATTAAAATCCCTTCCTTTTTTACTGCTGATTTGACATTTATATCTATAAAAATGGACGCAAAGGCTCATATTAATTAACTAACTTGTTTGTTAGTTTCATACCCCATAAAAGTTTTCCCCCATTATGGATACTGCTGATGATGAAAACGCATGCATTCTTGATCATGTTACGGGATATGGAAATTAATATTTCGGTAGTTTAGTTGCTAAACTGTAGACTGATCCATTTTTAATGTATATTTCATTATTCTTTTCCAGTACGAGTAGAGGTTTGCAAGCATAATTGTAGCAAGCATAATATGTTTCTTTTACAGTCCTTGAACCAGTTTATAACGCGATGGGTTTCATATTTTTTGTCTAAATGCACATAGCTGTAGTGACATGTTGATTAACTCACTTGTTCTAACTACAGCTGAATAAAGAAATGACAGCAACAACAAGTATTAATGTCAAATGCTAACTTACACTCTATTCTTTGCGTTCAGCATGCAGCCAGATAAATAAAATTTATAGTCATGCACAAGTGTTTCTAAAATGCAGATTTGATGGTTGTGTAGTTATTAGTATGATTATTACTATACAGCCGAATTCATACAGTTTTTAAGCGCACTTCATAAACGTGAGATAGGACTGGACAATAAAATTTCCGAAAATTTTCTGCCCTAGTTATATTATACTTTATAGTGTGAGTTTTTTCCTCTTGAGAAGTACATTTATTTTCCAGTTTTTCTTGATTCTGACGGCATTCATTTTACCAGCCTATAGTGGCGGTTGGCGGTCGAGCGGTCGAACTAAACATCGTTTGATGGTTTGCATTATCATTCCTAAAGCCATTTTTTCAAATTTTAAGCAAACAAATTCGAAAAAATTAGGGTCGACCCTTAGTCATAAACTAGGTGAAGGTCTATTTTGACTTTTGAGATTTTTAGCCGTTGTTTTTAAATTAAGTAGGGTCGATTTGAGTTCAGATTTCAAATTTCATTCGAATCCATGAGTAATTGGTTGCAAAATCGACGTAACATTTAGGGAAAAAATGTGATTCGCAAATACTGCCATCAATTATTTACCGTTTCCAGTTTATGCAACACATCCGACAATGTGCAGCTCGACCGCCACTCTAGAGGCTAGAATTTCACATTTTACATTCTAAATGGTACTCCTCCCAGTAAGTAACAAAATGTGCAGGTGCATACAGAGATAAATACTGCCCCAAGATCTACTCGTGGGAATCTTAGCATTATTTGAAGTATTGTCACTTTTCCTTTTCTAAAACATTATTTTTTTTTAGTTTTTTGTTGTTGTTGTTGACAATGGATCAGTGTTTCCAAGTGCAATTTGGAAATGTAGACGTTCGCTTTAATATAATCATCAGTTAGAATGATGTATGTAATTTAATTGGCGAAAGGATTTGATTGTTCCGATCTCAAAAAGTGGGAGTTAAAGTTGACAGCAATTTGTTCACATTTTGTGTTTTTCCATGGCATTAAAATTCAAGTACAAATTAATTTTCATGATCTAAAACATGATTTCACTCGTCCAGTCAAAATTCATTGATTAGTCATCACAATTTTACTCTAAACCAGCAGTTAAAGTAAGTGTCAGCATTTTATGGTTTGTTTTTTAGTTAGTTAGGTTGAAATGGTAAGTTGTAGCTTCAATTTAAAGCAAATCGTCATTGACTTCGAAATTATGTATATTTAATTTGGTTGGGAATTAGTTGAGCTATTCTGATAATGATTAGAGCTAGATGGTTCTGTTTAGTAGCTTAACACTACTTTCACTTTCACTGTTATTTAAGAATTGAACGTTAGTAGGCGTTATTTAACTTTACACATCACTTGACTGGCCTTATATTTCCCTCACAGATAATACAAGAGATAAGACTTATCACAATTGCCTGTCAATATGAGCTCTAAAGATGTAAAAACGGATTCTTCAGTAACTGTCGAACCGACCTCAGAAGTCAAGGTGGAACCACAACCTTCGCTAGAAACGACCAAAGTAGAAACAGAAGTAGGAGCTTCCAGCAAGGAAAATGGAGTTACAACAGAATCCACAATTGTTGAGCCAAATATTACACCATATGTAATATGTACCAAGCCAGATTCTCCTACCACCCCTACAAATATTACTTCTAATCACAATAATGAGACTCCGGCAGATACAACTACGAGGGAAATAAGTTTACGAAGTGAACAATCAATCAATGATGCTAATGAAGATAGTGGGAGCGAAATTAGTAGTGTTGTCAACAATGCTTCAATTATCTCTCAACCTCCAGATCGTTATGGATTTCTTGGAGGAGACCAATACACTCATGAAAGGTATTTTGTAAATGTCGAAAATGTTTGAATCGGTATACGAAGAGCTAAGAAATGGCTAATTTGTTTTCATTAGTGAGCCTGATCCACCACCGGAAGTGATTCGAAGACGTGAACTAAAATGGCTGAATATGTTAAGCCGATGGGAATCTTACATACAAAAGGATTTCAAAAAAGTCCGAAGTCGATGTCGAAAAGGAATTCCTCGGTCTATTAGAGGACGAGCTTGGTTCTACCTTTGTGGTGGATATTTTTTACAAAAGAAGAACCCAAATGCATTTAATGATTTATTGGACCAAGAAGCCAAAACTCAGTGTATTGAGGATATCACCAAAGACATTCATCGCCAGTTCCCGTACCATGAGATTTTCACCGACGAAGGTCATGGGTAAGTTGTACAAGCATTTAATAAACAATTTTTATTCAGACTATTCTGAAAGCGTCATATTTATTTAATTGCATTTGTCTCATTTGTGTGTGTGTTTTTGTTTAGGCAACAAGACTTGTTTCGTGTTCTGAAAGCTTTCTCCATCTTGAATGCTGAAGATGGCTATTGTCAAGCTCATGCTCCCATTGCCGCCACATTGTTGATGCACATGCCAGCAGAAGACGCTTTTTGGTGCTTAGTTGCAATTTGCGACAAGTATTTGAAGGATTACTATAGTCCTGGAATGGTAGCTTTACAGTTAGATGGGGACATTCTATTCGGATTACTGAAGCGAGTCTCGCCACCTGCGTATAAGCACTTGGTACTTTTGACTTGAGATGAGTTGATTACTAGTTTTAATCTATTTAATTGAACTGTAGATCTTATTGTTACTTGTGTTGTACAGAAAAAACAGAAAATCGAGCCGGTGCTATACATGACTGAATGGTTTCTGTGTGCCTTCACACGCACGCTTCCATGGTCATCTGTTCTTCGAGTTTGGGACATGTTTTTATGTGAAGGCATCAAAGTCCTTTTCCGCGTTGGACTAATTCTTCTCAAGCACACTCTGGGTAGTGACGTCCTTAAACGATGCCCCACTATGTTTGAAACTCTACCCGCTCTAAAAAATCTGCCTCATGTCGTTACTCAGGAGCAGTTTTTAGTGGTTCATATCTGCAGGTGTGTCCCATTACAATTTTTGATTTCAATTAAAAATGTAAGGTTTTTTAAATAATCATTCATCTTCCATTTCAGACTGGATATCACCGAAGACCAAATGAGAAAAGAACATCAAAAGCAATTGAAGAAACGTAAAAAAGCAGAGGCAAAGAAAGCAAAAGGAAAAGAAAAAAATTCTCGTTCATCTGTAAAGAGTAATAAGTCTCCATCAGCATTTGGTGGCCCCTTGACTAGAATAGAGGAGAACTTTTATGCAGAATCTCTGGATACGCCTACAAACGGCACTACTCATATTGTGACTAGTGGTACAGAAAATAATGAGACCACAGGTACAACTGGATCTTCACAAGAATTACTTCAGACTGCATTGTGACATCATAATTGGACTTCCCGTCATTTTGTAAATTAAATATTGCTCCCCACACTATGTAACTAGTAAATATTTAATACACTCGGCGCATTCTTCATTTTAGTTCGTCATTTGATATTTAGTCTCTAGATTGTTGGCTATGACTATGGTATTACAATTCAGTTTTCTCTACTGCGGTCTTAACAATCATCAATGTCTCACTTTAAAATACGTAGTCATAAAGTAACTTATTGTGCTAATGTTATTATCTATTGTAAGTATAAAACTTCTTCACTCGACGAATGTACTGAATGACTTGAAACTTGATGTGTTTTTGCAAATCTCAAGAAACTGTAAATTCCGTGTATGCGAGTTTTTACTTCGCTACCAAACCAGCCCATATTATTCCTAAAACAAACTGGAAATTATGCATGTAATCATGCAAAGCTATAATACATTCTTAATAGCGAGATAAATTCTCTTCTATGTATCCAATTAGTTCTTAATACTGACTAACTAATTAGATTATCTAATTGTTATCTATTTGTTAACTAACCTTAAGCCATGAAAAGGCCTAAAACATTCTTGAAAGTACTGTTTATACTTATTCTAGGTATCTATAGCTTACCTAGTGTGCTACCATTTGTAAGTCTTTACGTACTAAAATGGTTATAATTGTTAGTATGATTTTATACAGTGGTACATGTTTATCTTGTTGCTAATGTGTGTTTCTACTATTTCTAACGGACCTTTCTTGAAAATAAAGATCGAATGAAAAGTTTAAGTTGCTTCTATTTGGCATTTACTTTAGATTTTCATGAAACCCGAAAGACCGTGTATACGTTTTACATACATAGAAGAGCATTTTTGTTTCTTCAGTAGTTACAATACCGTGTGAAAATGCTACACTTCAGAATAGCTATAGTCAGCATAATTTAAATGTTGTCCACAACATGAGATTTTCAAGTCATGGTGGATAAAAAGTAGATCATTCTATTGGAGATAAAGTTCAAATGTCATGAGTTGCATGTTTATCACTTACTGACGGTCTTATCACTACTCTCGGCGATTAAATAAGACGCGCTTAAAAGGCACGTTTTAGGATTAACGTAATGATGAGGCAGAAATCATACACAAAATGTGACTCTTACGTAGAGCAAGCACCGCATACGATATTACATACATGAATGAAATTTTATAAAGTTATTACAGAAACATTCCTAATTTTGTAATCTCTTGATGGAAAAGTGAATTATTGAAAAAGAAAACATTAATAGCTTGTGAAGCAATAAGAAATTGATTGGAAATATGTCTTTCTGCCGCTAACATATTTACAATTTAAGTATGAGTCCCTAACTAAAGGCGACATGAATTTTTCATAACTTTTTTCATGCTAACAGTTTCATTTTTCTTATGCAGATGTCACAATTAAATTTTACATGGATCAAAACTATATGATTTAGTGCTTCGTTTACTGCGTGTTTTCAATTTTTTTCCATCCAAATGTCTACTTATGCTGCCAGATTGGGCACTATATTGAAACGCATGAGGACCATGCATAACATTTGTCAAACAGAAGAAACCCACCACAGTTTGTTATGGTGTTTTGGGTTCACTTTAAAATGGGTTTTGAAGATAAAACCACTAAAAATGAATATTTAAGCCTGTCTAGCCTGTAGGTCTTATCATTTGTCATCTTCTTATTTATGATGACCCGAGAACTCACGCATGCCGACCGGCATTTTTCGTCATTCGCATAATATCCTATGTGCTTTGTGAAGGATGATAAACACATCAGATTTGAGTTATATAGTTTATCGTAACAAGTATACAATCGAATAATATCAGCTCTGAATCACCAAAACTAAACCAAAGTCAACATTAGTTTAGCTTTTTGTTTAACACACTGAATTTTACTGTAACACTTTGTTTATGCACCAAAAACAGTTAGTCATTGGATGCAAGTTAAAAAAGATAAGAAAATTCTTCCATCAGACGGACGTGCCCTATGACTGTATGACATGAATGAACAATCATTAAGTGTATAATCTGCATATTGATAAGTGGATTGCAAAGCGTTCGGGGTGTACGGATCTTCTTATTGACTGATCCAATCAAGATTATTTCTGTTAAAAGTGAAATGTTTTTTTAATTTTACTCCGGTTATTTTGCAGAGGGTAATTAAGTAACGCAGTAATTTAAACTTCTTTGAAAGTACGATATTTATAAATGAATGAAATGATTATTGTTCTGGTTGGAAATTTTTTCAAGATTTTTTGGCACATTGCAACAAAACTTTAGTAGTTAGAAGTAGAAGTGTGTGATACTGTATAATTTGAATTGAACAATGGAAAGCGATTCATGTCATGCAGACATTAATGATAATTGACTACTTCCTGCATCCATCAATTTATTATTCATAATTAGAATAGATTATATTGCAGTGAGATCATCATTCACATTTTTTATTTTCTTTTAATCGTTGAGTATGCATTAATTCCAGAGTTTTTGAAAAAAATATGAAAGGTGCATATTTGCATATGGATTTGAGGTGAGGACTATGCATTTTCGACAATAATTTTCATCATGGAGGCATTGGATAATTTTTTTATGACTCTAGTATTTTTGGACTAGCCATTCTCTCACAAATGAGCTGAAACTTCCAAAAGTGAACAATGAATTCCCATATCAAGCTTTTAAAACATTTGGATTGCACGCTGATTAAATTATAAGTTCATCCCATGTCTGGGAACATGGTCAAGGTTTAAAATATATTGATTGCTCAAAATACTCCTAATTTTAGATTTGACCTTGTCTGCTCTCTATTTGACTACCTTAAACATGGTCTTATTTTCAAATACTTCTTTTAATACCTATTATAAAGGCTGAATAATAGATGATATGGTATGTCATATGGGACTTTTCGTGATGGATTTTGATTTATATTATTGTTCAACTAAAAAAGACTGTATTATTGGTTTACATAAAATGATGAAAACCAGAAGCAGTATTGCTCATTTATTCAAAAGGAACAGGCAAACATATTTTAGGTACTTGAAAATTTTGAAGAAACTTATTGACGAAGCTGTAATGTTATACTTTACGTAATTAGGAGATGAGATATTTAAAGTTTTAAAGTGCGTTTTAGCTTGCACGCATATGCATGCATCATGTCTTGCAGTCTTGACCACTGCATGATATCAGTTTGTAAAATCTCATGCATAAATCGACATATTATTTGAAGTATACTTCTGCACAGTGAAAAGTATATAGTAAAAGGTGTCCAAAAATGCATGCATAATACAAACAGGTTGGTTATCAAGGTGGTAGAATAGTATTAGGTGAAGCCTTGTTATATGGGTACTTACTCATTTTGGAGTGACGTCACACGTTCAAAATTGCAGCCATACGTTTGCATAGTGAAATATTTTTGTGATTTCGATTTGCATTTCATATCAGAAATCGTGTGTATTGACAAGCATTCATTCATAATTAAAGGTTACTAGTCGCTTTAGTAGCACAAAACGCCAAAATACAAGTTTCGAAAGTGTGCTGTGTGCAGTGCATACAGTAAGTAACATAGAAAACAAATGAACGCGTGATGTCACGAATTGGCGGAAAGCTAAAACTTCCAGTAGGTTCCACCTTATACTATTCTACCACCTTGGTTGGTTATTGCAGTACACGATAACGGGGCAAACCAGGAAGGAACGGTATTTAAAGCATGCTTTGCATATCAAGTGGATGGGCTGCAAATATCCGGATTTCATATTAACGACAGTATGAGTAAAAAGCATCATTCATTGCTATTTACACCCAACTGAAAAAAATCTTCATGATGCTCAAATTGCCCACCCAGTTTGGTTTTCCAGATTCAAGTTATTGCATAAAAAACGTCAATCCAAATCCAAGTAACCTGTCCCTACACTAGTGCATGTATACTCTTGGGAAATACATATGATTTCATTAAGTTTAAAAGCAAGCATGTCAACGAGTGATAGCTGATTACGAAAATAGTCTTTTTTATGCCTCAGAATGTTCCAAAAGTAGCGCCAATTGCTATGGTGGTCACTGATGGACGCCATTACCGCCTCTTGCCTACATTTAACCCCCTTCTATACAAAAAAGCTCCTGCCAATGCCAAATATAACCCAACAGAGGGTTTCATCTCTAGTCCATTCTCCCCTAAGTTGTGCAACAATAGCAAAATTCAGCTGTGGTAGCAGGGAATACGTCGTAGAACATGTTCTACGGGAAGCACACAAAATATGCATAGCAATGTCTGTGACGTTTGGTATAGCAGCTGTGCAGAAAAGTGCAGAAGACACACTCATTGGTGCAGAGCTGGTGCAGAAGATGCTCTGATTGGTCCGGTTCAAAATCAAACGCGCGTTTCGTATCTTACGTGTGTTAAAGAAGCAATCAGACATAATTTTATACGGCTTTGGACTTCTATAAACAGTTTCGATGATTCGTTTTCTATGGTGGTAGTACTGTTCTCTTCAGCTAGCTAATTCAAGCTTATTGCGGTGCGGTGGGGCATGTTGGCATGTACTATATAATGGCCGTCGGCCGAAAAAACTCATGGATGTTTGTATATGATTATTATATAGGAAAGGAGTGGAGGCAAATTTTGTAGGGTGCATTCGTCCTTCGTCCCACCTTATTGTAGAAGCTAGAGAATGTAGTATAGTAATAATTTGAACCATGTTCTTCTCAAGCTAAAATTTTGCCTGGAGAATAGCAGTGTATATAAATAAACCAGTTGGCTCAGCAACCAAGAATATAATATCATCATCATCAGCGGCTATCAGCACGCAGTATCCGTGGTCGGTATACGTTTCTCTCACTATATGGTTAAATCTATAGAAATATATCTTCAGTTTCAGTCTACTGCATGCATCGTAGTGCACACACCACTCTTCATAGATGACCGTAGTAGCTAGGTCGAAGTTTTAACGATTCATCCAAAGGATCAACCTGAGTTGATCTATTTCATTTTCCAATGGCAATCAACTTAATTCTACTCAAGTTGAACACTGGCAATTTTGCTCCTTAAAATTGATTAAATGGGATGTAATGTTGGAGCCAAATTATTGGTTACTAAACACACAGCAATTCCATCCTATCTGATAAGAAAATAGGCTGGATTTTTATGATTCGCGGATAGTTTAAGCATTTTTTAACCGTTCAATTGATCTGTAGTCCATGCAGAGGAAACTCGTTCCAAACTGCAAACAGGGAACAGAGCCGACCTCTATTTTGGCAGAAATATATTACACGACAGCCAGGAGCTAACCAATTGTCTTCTCGTATTTTTCAGAACTCAAGTACTCTACCTACTCGCTGGCTGCAGGCAGCGGTGCTAGGCTAGAGCATATAAGCTAGCACATAGAGGAATAATACATTGTGGCTGTGTGTGTGATGAACATTGTATACCTACTCCTTTTTGATCGTAAAAGAGTGTGTGTATGTTTGTATGCTGGTGAATTGTATATAGAAAAACCTCTGTTCACTTTTCTTCCACCATCAAATTCACAGAAGCAGGACATTGCTTTTGCTCTCTCTGTCTCACTCGTTGTTGTTCCATATTAATGGTATTAAATTTCCTCCATCATTGCAGAACTGTTATCTTAATTATTAATTAAGTTGAAAAAAGTAAGTAATACTGGCATCGCATTAATTTGTAGTGCCCATCAGCAGCCGCGTCTATAGTTGTGCTGTAGAAAAGGAAACCACTTGCCAAAAAAACTGCTTCGCTAATTCGATTAAGAAATCCACATACCGTGGCTCTATTAAAAAAGGCTCGGTCAAGGAATCTTTTAAAGTCGGAGAAAACCGCATATAGGATTGATATACTATAGTGTGGACATATCCTGGTGTCGGATTCCCTGCTATCTTGAGTGATCAAGGGGTGAAAAAATATTGAAGCTGGTTGTAATTGTCGCTGAGGAGAAATTTTAAGGTGAAGAGGATAGGCATACCCTCTTGTTTGATTTTTGGAAACCGGTGAGTTTGTGTTTTGATTGCTTGCATATGGTTTTTGTAAAAGGAGTCCTTTTTGGGTTGTTTCATGGAGTTTGGTCATTAGTGGTCCATTTTTGTGGATTGCAGGGATCGTATTCCGGGTATTGTTCCAGTAAATTGTCGTGTGTTGCTCCGTTTGAATTTCAAGTGTGAGGTGAACCTCGAATCACCAAGTAAGTTGATTTGTGTCCCCATTTGGGTCTGTCCAGTCAAGTTGGTGTAGTCGGTTGTGAAAAATTCATTCAGACCTGCTGTTCAGTCAATCCGTTTTGTTGTCTCCCTCTAATGAGAGAGATCCCGTTTGACTCAACTACCGTCCCTTGTTTGGATTGCTGCTTTTAGTGATCCAGACGAGGATTGACAAGTATGTTTTCCTGTTTTATTGTTAACATAGATAGTTAGTTTCTACTCTCTGACTCTCTCTGTCTCTAGACCCTGGCATTTTAATTTTAGAGTTTAGATTTACTTACAAATCGCTTGGGAAGTTTATCGCTGAATTCTGTTTTTGAGTATTATTTGGTTTAGTGAGTAGTATTAACATTCATTGTATCCATCAAGACTTTAATTTAGTTTGTGTAGTCCGTTTTATTTGTTCTTTTGTTACTTTCATTTGTCAACGACAACTGATTGAACGCAAACTGCACTTTATGACTATAGTTTGTCAGTAGAATGTTTGGCCTAAAGTTTCAGTATCGTAAATCCGGCATTAAAACTCCAGCCTAAATCACAACTATCACCCTGTATAACTACTCCAGGGTGAGGGGTGTATGAAATTTTGGAGCTCCAGGCTAATTTATAACTCCATCTAAATGGTTAAAAATCTGCGAAATCATATGATACAAGGCTATCAGGTTTTGTAATACTGGATTTACGATATATTCAAATTCAAATTTGGAAGTACTTATTATAAACAATGTAAGCGCTCTCTATGAATCTATTAATGTTTGCATTGGTCATTTGAACTGGGACATAGGGACGCTCCCTACTTATTTTTAAACGTGTTCTATTGATAGTACTACCTTCATTTTTGTACTTTTTTTTATTTCAGGCTACATAACTTCGTTAACCAATTAAAATATATCCATAATAAAACTTCAAAATGTCAAATACTAAGCAAAGTCAGTCTCACGTAAAGAGGAAGGGTCAACCTAACTCAAGCAAGTAAGTTCCGACGGAACCGACATACTATTGTAACTGTCTGGACATTCACTTGGCCCATTTGCTAATTTTTCATTTACTTTGCTTAATTATAATTAGACCTGAAGGTAAAAAGCAGGATACGGACTGCTTCTTTTCGTACCACATGGCCAGAGTTGTAGGTTGTTCAGCGGAAGTTACAACCTTGGCTGGAGAGTGCTATGATGGAGTTTTTGTATCCTACAACTCAAATCTTGAGCTTTTGCTGGAAGAAGCTCATTTAATTGAAGAGAAATCAGGAGATAACGCCATCTCTAAATATTATGATTTATTGGTCATCCCATCAGACAAGGTATGACAAACAGCAAATCAAGTAGTGAAGTGGAAGTCAAAATTTTAACCCTAAATTCATGGTAAACTAAAATAATTTTTTTCTTACAGATCCAATGTGTCCAATTTAAAAACGTGGATCCCAATTATGCGAGCAGAGATTTTGGCACTGATTCTGCAATAGCAGCTGCTCGTGGTGTATCCGTCGGCGATAAAGAACTCACTCCATGGGATGCACCAGATGATGTGTCGGAGGGACTGAGTTTAGAAACCGCTACAGCTGTAAGTTTTCATGCCTAACATCATAATTTAAAGTTCTTATTTGGTTTTCGTGCAGTACTGTGTCAATCTTTAACTGCATCAACTTTCTTTATTGCAATACAGAATGGGTGGGAAGCACAAGACATGTTCAAAAGGAATGAAGAAAAGTATGGAGTTGTCTCCACATTCAAAGATGACTTGTCTGGCTACACCACGCAGTTGGACAAAACCGATGAAGCATCCTTCAAGAAGCATGAGCAGGCAGCTAACCAGATTGCCCACGAAATCGAAAAAACAACTTCAACTTCTTGGGAACGCACCCGACTAGAAAATGGGGATGAAGAAGAAGCATTTTCTGCTGTCGTGCGGCCTGGTCGTCACGGTCATTCGCATCATGCCAACAATAACAATAATAACAATATTCACGCGTCTAGTGCTAACAATAATAGCTCCTCTGGGTAAGTTCAACTTTTCATGTCTCGAACTCAACTTACTCAACCATTGCATTTCAAAACAGAAACTCAGAAGTCCAAAAGTCTGAAAGCTATACTTTTTTTGTTCGTTTTTCAATTTTAGCAATGACAAATACGTCCCACCCTCTAGACGCCAGCAAAACCATGCTCAGCAGCAACAAGGATCTGCGCAAGTCCATAAACAAGAGCAACATCAAACATCCCATGTGCAACCACACCCGATGAATCAACCGCCGAATAACAATGGGCCGCCGTCCCATGTTAGTAACACTGGTGGCATGAACCGGAAACCTGGTTATCCAGGACCAAATGCTAGGAATAGTTATGGTGCTCCCACCAACAGTCCGTACCACGATAGGCCGAACTACCGTCAAGCGCAACAAAATCAGTACGGTGGTGGTGGAAGTGGTGGACGGTTGGAAGATTCTGCTCGACAGCAGCGCATGAAGCCGAATCAACCTATGGATCGTGATCGTAGAGGTAATTTATCTATTCCATTAATTAATCACCATGTTTTGAATCGCCAGGTACTTATAAAAAGTTTAGTTGCTGATTTGTAGTATGAAATGAATGCAGCTGCATGCAAGTAAGTAGGGGTTAACTAATTCTCATATGAATTCATTACAGGTGGTCGCGACGATCCCTCAAAACTGAAAGAGTTCCACTCAAATTTCCGAATGCAAGAAGGAACTCCATCAAATCGCCGTGGCCGGAACTCTGGTCCTCAAAACTCCCCTCAAAACATCCAGCATGGGGGACCACCAGGGAACAATAACAATAATAGTGCTAATAACAATAGTAGTCCCAATGTGAACGTTCCTAATGTGAGCGGTCCTCCTCCTCGTGCCTCGCCACCCACGCCACAAGGGGTCTCATCCCCTTCACCTCCAGGAAGTGCTAGATCTAGTCTAACGGCATCGTCCAATGTGAATAGTAGTAGCCATCATCAT